>JACCDO010394554.1_pt1 | contig 75423 bp, 57 predicted proteins | sample 7446101 | NCBI WGS metagenome assembly JACCDO01 (sample SAMN15323440, study PRJNA562643) | freshwater metagenome | isolation source: river surface water | place: USA:Blue River Watershed | collected 2017-08-16
GCAGGTCGGACGGCGGGAGCCGTCGATTACTTGTGACTGAAACGCAATAATACAGCCAGATTCGCGGCCATCGTGGCGATTTGACTTGCAAACCGGCCTTTAGCCTAGGGCCAGTCAGTCAAGCAGGCAGATTGTTCGAGATCATTGAAAAATTTACAGTCGCTGGATCCCGGCCTGCGCCGGGATGACGTGCCAGCAGCTACCGGTTTTCATGTCGTCGTCCCGGCGCAGGCCGGGACCCAGGGTCTTTTGTTGCATATAGAGACGTTTGGGCTTCACTGACTGGCACTGGCCTTTAGCCTGCATTCAGCGCGGCCACATAGTCTTTGATCCCGGCCAGCAGCATCTCGATCGCCAGTGCTGTCAGGATCAGCCCCATCAGCCGTTCGAAGGCGGTCATCACGGCGGGCCCCAGCACCCGCTGCAGCCGCTCCGCCGACAGCAATACGACCAGCCAAACCATGGCGACCAGCATCAGTGCGGCGACGTAGAGCAGCATGGGCATCTTCTGCGCCGAAGAGAACAGCAGCACCGTGACCAGCGCAGAGGGACCCGCCAGCGCGGGAATCGCCAGCGGCACGATGAGCGGCTCATGGGTCATCTGCTGCATGCCGAATACGCCGCCGGGCTGCGGAAAAACCATGCGCAGCGCAATCAGAAACAGGATGACGCCGCCACCGATGCGCAGCGAGATATCGGTGAGCTGTAGCGCTCCGAGAAAATGCCGACCGCCAAACATGAACAACAGCAGCAGGAAGAATGCGATCAGGCACTCGCGTACCACAACGCGCGCTCGCCGCTCTGGAGCGACACCAGCCAGTGTGCTGGTGAACAGCGGCACATTGCCGAACGGGTCGGTGACCAGCAGCAGGAGCACAAAGGTCTGAAAAAAACTCTCTGGCATACCGTCTCCATTCGTAAAGCAAGATATTTCCGGTAGTAAACCGAAGATAGGCTAGCATTCAGGCTGTTCATACTAGCCTGCCTACACTTTTATGTTTGAGCCTGTTTCGAGTTCCACCCATCGTCGCCACTTTTTGCTGGGCGGCGCAGCAGTGGCTGGCGCATTGCTCGTGGGCTGGGGCTTCTTGCCACCCCGGCAGCGGCTGGAGGGCGACGCGCCCTTGCCCGGACGCGAGACAGATGTGGCATTGAACGGCTGGGTGATGGTAGGCAAAGACAATCTGGTCAGTGTGATGCTGGCAAAGAATGAGATGGGACAGGGCGTGATGACTGCGCTGGCGATGCTGGTCGCGGAAGAAATGGATGTGCCCTTGTCCATGGTGCGCGTGGTCGCCGCGCCCATCGACAAGATCTATGGTGACACCACCATGCTGGCCGATGGATTGCCGTTTCATCCCGAAGATCAGAGCGCGATGCGGCATCTCGGTCACTGGCTCTCGCGTAAGTTGGCCAGAGAGATCGGCGTGATTGCCACCGGTGGTTCATCGAGCGTCAGGGACAGCTGGCTGCCGATGCGCGAGGCTGGCGCCGAGGCGCGCGCGCGCTTGATCTCGGCGGCGGCGATTCGCTGGGGCGTGCCGGCCTCCGAGTGTGAAACCAGCCATGGCAAGGTAAGACATGCGCGCGGGTTGGTAGCAACGTATGGTGATCTTGTGGCCGATGCGGCGGAGCTGGCCTCGCCGGGTTTCCAGCTCAAGCCATCCGGCAACTTCCAGCTGATTGGCAAAGACCAGCCCCGCCTTGATGTGCCAGAAAAGTCCGATGGCACGGCGCGGTTCGGCATGGATATGCGACCGAAAGGGCTCGTGTATGCCGCCGTGATGATGTGCCCGGTGTTCGGTGGCAAGCTGGTCAGTGTCGATACCCGAGAAGCAAATGAACAACCCGGCGTGCTGAGGGTCGTCAAGCTTGCCGGGGATCGTTCCGGTGCGCCGGATGCCGTGGCCGTGATCGCGGGCAGCTGGTGGACTGCGCAAAATACGCTCGCGCTGTTAGCGCCGGAATGGGATGAAGGACAGCAGGCCTCGCTGAGCACGGAATCGCTGATGGAGCAGCTGTCGCACAGTCTCGCGCACGAATCAGGCACCACGCTGCACAGCGTCGGAGATGGTGTCGATCAGGACGATCTTCCTCAGGCCTTGCAGGCGGAGTACAGCGCACCCTATCTGCCGCATCTGCCCATGGAGCCGCTGAACTGCACCGCACAGCTAATCGACGGCCGGTTACGTCTGTGGCTGCCGACGCAAGCGCCGTCGATCGCCGTCAGTACGGCCGCGCGCGTCGCCGAGATCAGTCAAGATCAAGTGGACTTGCGACCGACGCTGATCGGCAGCGGCTTCGGTCGCAGGCTGGAAACCGACATGGTGGCGCAGGCGGTGGCGCTGGCAAAGGAAATGCCTGGCGTGCCGGTACAACTGGTCTGGCGGCGCGAGGATGACATCGCTCATGATTTTTATCGACCGGCCTCGGTGGCGCGACTGACCGGGGTGCTGGGCACTGAGCACAAGATCAAATCGATGCACATCAAATCGGCATCGGCAGCGCCCATACAGCAGTTATTGCATCGCGCGTTTGGTCTGCCGGCCACGGGGCCGGACAAAACGGCTGCCGAGGGCTTGTTTGATCATCCGTATGAAATTCCGAATCAACACATCGAGCATGTGATCGTCGATGTGCCCGTGCCGGTCGGTCCGTGGCGCTCGGTAGGTCATTCGCATCATGCGTTTTTCAAAGAGAGTTTCATTGACGAGATGGCGCATGCGGCGAGGACCGATCCGGTGCAATTCCGGCGCGATCTGCTGGCATCTCATCCGCGACATCTGGCCGTGCTCAATGCGGCGGTGCGTCGCGCCGGCAAAGTACCCGGAACACGCGCGCATGGCGTTGCGCTGCATGACTGCTATGGCAGCATCGTCGCGCAGGTGGCCGACGTCGGCATCGAAGAAGGGCGAGTGCGGGTGCACAAGGTAGTATGCGCGATCGATTGCGGTCTGGTGGTGAATCCTGACATCGTGCGCCAGCAGATGGAATCCGGTATCGCATTCGGATTGTCCGCGGCACTGCATGGCGATCTGAAGATTGCCAACGGTCGTGTGAAACAGAAGAATTTTCATGACGCACCGATCCTGCGCATCGATGAGATGCCGGATATCGAGGTCATCATCATCGACAGCGACTCCGGCCCCGGCGGCGTTGGCGAAGCGGGCACCCCGCCAATCGCGCCGGCGGTGGCGAACGCCGTGTTCAAACTCACCGGGAAACGCTTGCGCAGTTTGCCATTGCGGCTGACTGGGTAAGGACGCTCAGATCGGAAAGCCTGCCGCAGCCCAACTCGTCATCCTGAGTAAAGTCGGGCTTTATCGTGGTGAACTGAAAGCGTTCGCTTCCAACAGGCCCTGCCAGATTGACGATGGATCCCGGCCCTAACTGACCTCATCCAGTCGCGCGATCAGATTGCACTCCGTTTGCCATTTCTGACGCTCCGGCGTGCTTGCCGCTTCATGTCGCAATTCGTCCTCCGAGCGGGTTAATTGCGTTTCCATCATGCGCGCAATCAGGCGTGGCTCGGGCATCATCGTGCCGTAGAACGCGACAATGTCGTCTTTCTGAATCAGTATCGTTGGAAAATTTTCCACGTCGAGATCACCGACTAAATCCGCCTGATCCTCTATGTCGATCCAGACGAACTGGTGCTGGGGATATTGCGTGGCCAGCGCATCAAACCCGGACCGATACTGCTTGCATACATCGCACCAGGCCGCGCATAGGCAGGCAACTACCCATCGGCCCGACGCGAGCGCGGCGGACAGCTGAGAAAAATTATCGGGAACGAGGAACAGGCTGCTCATGAGTCAAGATTTTACCGCAGCGCACTAAGCATCTCATCATGCTCAGGACGACCGCCCAACTCGCGCAGCCCTGCGCGGTAAAATAGCAAGCATGTCAACCGTTTCCGCCACGCTGATCGCCATTGAGACCTCGACGGAACTCGCATCGGTCGCGCTGCTCCATCGGGGAGAGCGGTACAGCAGAGAATCTCTGGGTGCGCAAACGCACTCGGCCACCGTGCCGGGGATGGTTCAGGCCTTGCTAAAAGAGGCGGGCATTCGCTTGTCGGAGTGCGATGCCCTGGCGTTTGGTGCGGGTCCAGGTTCTTTCACCGGCGTGCGAACGGCGTGCGGCCTTGCGCAGGGAATGGCTTTCGGTGCCCAGGTGCCTGTGGTGCCAGTCGTGACTTTGCTGGCGATGGCTGAGCGGGCGCGCACCTTGGGTGCGGACAATGTGCTGTCGGTGCTCGATGCGCGCATGGGCGAGGTGTACTGGGCGCAGTATCAGTTCAGTGATGGCTGGAACGCGATCACTCCCCCGACCTTGTCCCCTGCCTCCCAAGTGATAGCGAGTGGTTTGCCTGCCGTCTGCGGCAATGGATTGACCGCTTATCAGAATGATTTATCGCATCTGGTAGTGGCCCGTGATCTGCCGGAGGTGATGCCGCATGCGACCGATATCCTCACACTGGGCGTGCTGGCCCTGAGTGAGGGCAAGGCGGTCCATGCCAGAGAAGCGCAACCCATCTATCTGCGCAATAAAGTAGCGCTGACCACACGAGAGCGCCTGGCTGGAGCCGCGGCATGAACGGTGCCTCAACGACCAGCGCGGCGGCGGCGCTCCGTTTTGCGATGATGCGCGCGCAGGATGTGGAGGCGGTGGTCGCCGTAGAGAACGATGCCTATCCTTTTCCTTGGACGCGAGGCAATTTCCTCGATTCACTCGCCAGTCGCTATGACGCATGGACGCTGCGCGAGGCGGATGCCCGCCTCGCAGGATATTTTTTGCTGATGCATGCGGTTGATGAAACGCATTTGCTGAACATCACCGTGCGGCCCGATCTGCACGGCCGAGGCTATGGACGAATGCTGCTAGACAAGGTGATTCAGCTCGCGCTCGATGCCAACATGCGCTCAGTGCTGCTGGAAGTTCGTCCGTCGAACGAACATGCACTGGCGGTGTACCGCCACTGCGGTTTTCAGCAGATCGGTATTCGCAAACAGTACTACCCCGCCGCTGGCACATCGCGCGAGGATGCGATCGTGATGCGATTGATGCTGGACAGCCATGGCGATTGATCAGTTCAAGGCGAAGCGTCTGGAGCAGATGGGTCTGGGCCCGGTCTGGGCCTTGCGCATGCCCGCTGGGCACCCGGTCGACGAGACACGCGCCGAGGCGGCTGCATCCCCGGTGCATGCGCCAGCGCCCCGGTCGGCAGAACATCCGGGATCGCATGCGGAGGATGCCATCCCGGCGATGGATTGGGACACACTCGAATCGACGATACGCAGCTGCACACGCTGCGGGCTGTGCACGGGTCGAACGCACGCTGTTCCGGGCATCGGCGATCGGCAGGCACGCTGGCTGTTCGTTGGCGAAGGGCCGGGTCGCCAGGAAGATTTGCAGGGCGAGCCCTTTGTCGGTCCGGCAGGCAAGCTGCTGGACAACATGATGCGCGCGCTCGGTCTGGCCCGCGGCAAGCACACCTACATCGCCAATATCGTGAAGTGCCGGCCAGTTGGCGATGATGGCCGCGATCGTCCGCCTTCGGCAGATGAGGCCGCAGCCTGCATGCCTTATCTGGAACGCCAGATTGCGCTGATCAAGCCGGATGTCATCATCGCGCTGGGCAAGACAGCGGCCGCGTCGCTGCTCGGCGTGGGTGAGGATACGGCCTTGTCCGGGCTGCGCGGCAAGCCGCATGCGTATGCGGGAATACCGCTGGTGGTCACGTATCACCCGGCGTATTTGCTGCGCAAGCCGGCCGACAAAGCCAAGAGCTGGCAAGACCTTTGTCTCGCGCAGCGGCTCCATGATGAGCGCTGATTTTTCTGCATTTCAATCCGAGTTTCATTACCGTTGGGGCGCACTGCGGGATCCGCATGTGCGCTCGCTCGCCTGGTTACTGGATGCCCCTGATCTGCTGGATACCCGCTCGCCTCGCTGGCAAGGCAGACTCGCCAGTCTGATTGATCGCGATCATGCCGACTGGTTGCACGCGCTGGACCAGCAACCCGCAGCGCTGCATCAGTTTTTGAATGAGCAGCCGATGGTCCGGCTGGGACGTTACGCCGAAAAACTCCTTGCCTGGTACTTTGCGCACATGGGGGTGCTGCATGCGCACGGTCTTCAAGTACGCGATCCGGCGGAAGGAACGCTGGGAGAATTCGATTTTTTGCTGCGTTTGCCAACCGGGCTGGAGCATTGGGAACTGGCGACCAAGTTTTACCTGCTGCGCCCGCAACCCGCAGCGGGGGCAGCAGCGGACCAGCGCGTGGATAGACCCGATTATTTTATCGGTCCGAATCTTGCCGATACGTTAGGCGCCAAGATGCAAAAGATCTTTGGCCGGCAGTTGGCGCTGGGCGAACTTCCAGCGGCGAAGGCATTACTGGGTGAGCCGCTGGCTGCGGCGAAGGCTTTGATCAAGGGCTGGCTGTTCTATCGCCGGGATGATCCGATCAATGGTGAGGCATTCGGCGTGTCGTCGCCCCACTGCCTTGGCTGGTGGTGCCGTATCGATGAACTGAAGGCGCATCTGTCGGCGTCTTCGCTGATACTGCCACGTTTGTCATGGCTTGCGCCAGCGCAGGTTGAGCGCTCAGAATTCAGCGCATTCGACCAGGCCGATGCCGCACTCAAACAACGATTGGCATCCAATGACATGCCTGTGATGATTGCCAATCTGTCGCAAGATAACGGACGGTGGATAGAAACCGATCGCGGTTTCGTGGTGCCTGTGGATTGGGAAGAGCGCGCAGAGCGGAGGGCGCCTGCGCACCCCTGAATCAGGTGCCGACGTGCTTCTGCTCGCCGATCAGGTGCAGCGAATCATATTCGCGCTGATTAGCCGCATGCCGCCTCATCACGGCCCACATCACACCCGCCACAAACAAGCCGAACAGCACGATCACCACGTGCACGCTGAAATCCAGCTTCACCAGTAGCGCATAGAGGCCGAGCATCATCAGAATGGACAGGTTCTCGCTGAAATTTTGTACTGCGATCGAGTGCCCGGCGCTCATCAGCACATGTCCGCGATGCTGTAGCAAGGCATTCATTGGCACCACAAAATAGCCGGACAGCGCGCCGATCAGCACCAGCAGCGGATAGGCGAAAGACACCTTTGTCACCATCACCATCACGATCACGATGATACCCATCGCAAAGCCGAGTGGCATCACGGTCAGCGATTTTTTCAGGGGCACGCGCCGCGCCGCCGCCATAGCGCCGAAGGCGACGCCAAAGGCCACCACGCCCTGCAGGATCGCAGCTTGCGCGAGAGGCATGTTCAGCGCTTTCTCGGCCCATTTGAGTACGATGAATTGCAGGGTCGCGCCAGCGCCCCAGAACAGCGAGGTCACCGCCAATGAAATCTGACCGAGGCGGTCCTTCCAGAGTGCGACGAAGCAATGCGAGAAGTCAACGATCAGCCGCGCTGGATGCCGTTCTTGCGCCGGGTAGTGCGCGCCGGTGGCAGGTATCTTCAAGTTGAACAAGGCGGCGAGCAAGTAGGCCACCATGACGATACCCAGTGCCACTTCCAACGACACGCTGAGTTCGAAATGATTCACGGGAAGCATCGCGGCGATGGCCGCAGCAAATTTTTCACTGACCAGCGCGCCGCCCAGCACGGTGCCTAGAATAATGGAGAGCACGGTCAGGCCCTCGATCCAGCCGTTGGCGGCAACCAGTTTTTCTGCGGGCAGCAATTCAGTCAGGATGCCGTATTTCGCCGGCGAATATGCGGCGGCGCCAAAGCCGACGACCGCGTAGGCAAGCAGCGGGTGGATGCTGAAGAACATCATCAGGCAGCCGACTATTTTCACGAGGTTGGTGATGAACATCACCCGGCCCTTGGGCAGCGAATCGGCAAAAGCACCGACGAAGGGTGCCAGCACCACATAGGAAGTGACGAAAAACAACTTGAGCATGGGTGTCATCCAGCCAGGGGACTCGGCGGATGCCAGCAAGGAGATGGCGACGATCAGCAGCGCGTTGTCAGCGAGCGACGAAAAAAACTGCGCCGCCATGATGGTGTAAAAGCCGGGATTCATGGAAAGACAGGCTGCCTACGATTGATCTGCGCTTTTTCTCTCGCTGCCGAATTGATCCGAAAAGCGGCTTGATCCCGCAGCGACCCCGGCTTTATACCATGAAATCTTGTCCTTTCCTCGGCAGTACTCGGTCGGCGTCCGGTAGAATTCAGGGTTTGCCACTGCACTTGATTCGACTCTTCTCGATGCCGCGTCCCATCGTTGCGACCACTGATCTTGCCGCCATGCGTGCCAACCTTGCGCTTGCGCGTGCCGCATCCCCGGGCGCCAAGGTCTGGGCGGTGGTCAAGGCCGATGCCTATGGCCACGGACTGGAGAACGGACTGATCGCCTTTGCAGAGGCAGACGGATTATCACTGATCGAGTTCGACCGCGCCGTGCACTTGCGAGAGCTTGGCTGGCGCCGACCGATCATGATGATGCAGGGTATGTTCGACAGCAGCGACCTGAAAACAATCGGCGACTATGGCCTGCAGCCCGTGATCCATACGTCAGAGCAGCTCGACATGCTCGATCATTTCAAGCCGTTGCAGCCTGTCGACGTGCACTTGAAAATCAACACTGGCATGAACCGCCTCGGTTTTCCCGCTGCGCAGGCGAAGGCCGTATGGCAGCGCCTCTCGGCCATGCCGGCCGTGGGCAAGGTGTCGCTGATCACGCATTTCGCGAATGCCGATCAGAGCAGCGCTGATCCCGATGTGGCCGAGCAGATGCGTCGCTTCAATGAAGCCACTGCTGGTTTGCATGCAGAGGTCAGCGTATCGAATTCACCCGCCATTTTGCTGCATCCTGACATTCGTTGCGACTGGATCAGGCCGGGCGTGATGCTGTACGGCGGCTCTCCAGGAGGGGGTAGCGCGCAATCGTTCGGTCTACAAGCCGCGATGAGTCTGACTACCCGCCTGATCGCCGTGCAGTCCTTGAAAGCGGGCGACTCGGTCGGTTATGGCAGCTTGTTCCGCGCCGAGCGCGACATGCGCATTGGCATTGTCGCCTGCGGTTATGCCGATGGTTATCCCCGTCATGCGCCGACCGGGACGCCGGTGCTGGTCGATGGCAAACGGTCTCAGTTGCTGGGACGTGTGTCGATGGATATGCTGAACGTGGATCTGTCCGGCATGCCCGATGCCGGGGTTGGCAGCGAGGTCATGCTCTGGGGCGACGAGCTGCCTGTCGATGAAGTCGCACAAGCGGCGGGCACCATCGGCTATGAATTGATGTGCTCGATCACGCCGCGTGTGCAGCGTGCGACCACGCGCTGAGCGCCGCGATGGCCAAACAAAAAATTCAGTACAGCTGCACCGAGTGCGGCGGCGTGAGCAACAAATGGGCAGGGCAATGCCCTTCATGCCACAGCTGGAATACCCTCGTGGAAAGCCTGGTCGAGCCCTCGGGCGGCAACCGCTTCTCGTCACAGAAAGGCCTGGTGCAGGGCGCACCGGTGGTGCGGCTGGCCGATATCGAAGCCAGCGATGTGCCCCGGTTCGGCACGGGCATCGATGAATTCGATCGTGTGCTGGGCGGCGGATTGGTGGCCGGTGGCGTGGTGCTGATTGGCGGTGATCCGGGCATCGGTAAATCCACCTTGCTGTTGCAGGCACTGGCGAATCTGTCGCGCGTCAAGCGTGCGCTCTATGTCAGTGGTGAAGAATCCGGCGCACAAGTCGCTTTGCGCGCGCGGCGGCTGGCGATTGACGCCGATAGTCTGCAGCTGCAGGCAGAGATTCAGCTGGAAAAAATCCTCAACACGCTGGCCGAGCAAAAGCCGGAAGTCGCGGTCGTTGATTCGATACAGACCCTGTACTCGGATGCGCTGACCTCCGCGCCGGGTTCGGTTGCGCAGGTGCGCGAATGCGCAGCGCAACTGACGCGCGTGGCCAAGCAGTCGGGTATCACCATCATTCTGGTCGGGCATGTCACCAAAGAGGGCGCACTGGCAGGCCCGCGCGTGCTCGAGCACATCGTCGATACCGTGCTGTATTTCGAAGGTGATACCCACTCCAGCTTCCGTCTGGTGCGCGCCTTCAAGAATCGCTTCGGCGCCGTGAACGAACTGGGCGTGTTCGCCATGACCGAGAAAGGCCTGAAAGGCGTCTCCAATCCATCGGCGCTCTTCTTGTCGCAGCATGACAGCCAAGTGCCCGGTTCCTGTGTGATGGTCACGCAAGAGGGTACCCGTCCGCTGCTGGTCGAAATACAGGCGCTGGTCGATGCCTCGCACGTGCCGAATGCACGCCGGCTCTCCGTTGGGCTGGAACAGAACCGGCTGGCGATGCTGCTCGCCGTGCTGCATCGGCATGCGGGTGTTGCTGCCTACGATCAGGATGTGTTCATCAACGCTGTCGGCGGTGTGAAGATTACCGAGCCCGCAGCGGACCTGGCGGTGCTGCTGGCGATACAGTCCTCGATGCGCAACAAGCCCCTGCCGCGCGGACTGGTGGCGTTTGGCGAAGTCGGCCTGGCGGGCGAGATTCGCCCGGCGCCGCGTGGCCAGGAGCGTCTGAAGGAAGCGGCGAAGCTGGGATTCTCGGTCGCGTTGGTGCCCAAGTCGAATCTTCCCAAGCAACCGATCGAAGGCCTTCAGGTGATTGGCGTCGAGCGTATTGATGAAGCGATGAATCGCGTGCGGGAGTTGCCGTAGCGCCCGAGGTCTTTCTTCTTCAACGGCTGCAGGCTCGAGGGTGTCCTGAACCTCTGCACCGCGCGAGCCTTTCTTGCTATTCACTAGTCCATCTCAATGCATCGATGCCAGCACAAGTTGTGCCGCTGTAAGGCCGCTGCGCACCGCGCTTTCTATCGTTGCAGGATAAGGTCCGGCGGTGTAATCCCCCGCCAGCCAGACATTAGGCAGCGAGGTCTGATGCGTTGGTCGCTGCAGATCCGGTGTGCATGCAAAGGTGGCGCGTTTCTCGGTGATGATCTGGGTCCAGACGGGTGACACCAGCGCAGGATCATTGAATACGCCTGCCAGTTGCTTCGTGACCGCATTGATCAGCGACGGGTGAGATAGTTGAATCGCTTCCGATGATGCGCTAATCACCACCGCGAGCAGGCCAGCGTGTGCTTCATTTAGCCAGCCGCGATCAAACACAAACTGTCCCCACTGATTGTCAGCCGGATGGTCTGCCAGCGCATACATAGGCTGCGCGAGCCGCAGGTTGGCATCGTATTGCAGGTAGCAGGTCGTGATCGGCTCATGCTCGAACTGAAGCGATGCCGCCAGCGCGCTGTCGTGCGGCGCCAGCAGTGACTGCGTGACCGGCGCCGGGCTGGCGATGATGATCTGATTGAAGCTTGCCGTGGGCGGATCTGTTCCGTCGATCTCCAGCGTCCACCGATGGTTCATCGCGTGCATCGAGCGCACGCGTGCGCCCGCTTGATAATGACCATGATGCTTCTCGAGATAAGCGATGGCGGCGTCCGGGAAGAGTGCCGACAGATCTTCCGTGGGCAGCAGCATGTCGGACGCGCTGCGGGCAGCGCCCAGCGAGTCGCCCAGCACGCGCAGAAACACCCGCGCCGAGGCCCGCTCGGGCGGGGTGTTCAGCGCAGCGATACACAGCGGTCGCCACATCAGTTGTACCAGTCGTTCGGTCTGGTCGAAGCGATCCAGAAGCGCATTCACGCTGCAATCCATGTCCAGCTGCCAGTCCATCCAGCGAGCCGCAGTAGAAAAACGTGCCAGCGAGAGCTTGTCGGCGGCGCTTAGTCCTTTCGCGCGCAGGATGGCGACGAGAAGATGAAACGGCGCGGGAAGTCGCGGTGCAATGAAGTCGATGCCGCCGGCGTCGGGCGGGTAGCGCATCTGCAGCGGCAAGCGGAGCATCGCCCTCGCGGGATCGATGCCGACTTGGCGCATCATGTGCAGGGTGTCGTGATACGCGCCGAGCAGGATGTGCTGCCCATTGTCGAGCGTTCGACCCTCGTGCTCGACACGCCGCGCGCGCCCGCCAGCGGTGCGTGCCGCCTCGAACAGCGTCACGCGCACGCCGCGCCGCGCCAGCTCGACCGCCGCTGAGCAGCCGGCCCAGCCGGCGCCAATGATGGCGACCTGTGTTTTTTTCATGAGGAGGTGTTTTTCAGGGTCTGACCCAGGTTTTCCATGCCAGCCATAACTTGCGCAGCGGTGTCAGTGACACTTTATGCTGAAGCACATGGAAGCCATCGCGCTGTATTTCGTCAAGCAAGGTGCGATAGATCGCCGCCATGATCAGACCGGGCCGTTGCGCGCGGCGGTCAGCGGTGGGCAGCGTGGCAAAGGCGTCGTCGTACAGCGACTGCGCCCGCTGCGTCTGGAATTGCATCAGCGCCTCGAATCGTTCGCTGTGCTTGGCCTGGAGGATCTCGGCGGCGGTGACCTGGTATTCCTGCAATTCGCTGATCGGCAGGTAGATGCGGCCCCGGCGCGCATCTTCGCCGACATCGCGGATGATATTCGTGAGCTGAAAGGCCAGTCCGAGTTTCTCTGCATAGCTGAGCGTGCGCTCGTCGCTGTAACCGAAGATGCTGGCCGACATGATGCCGACGACGCTGGCGACGTGCCAGCAATAGCGCTGCAGCGCAGGATAATCAAGATAGCGGGTCTGCGTCAGATCCATTTCCATCCCATCAATGACGGCCAGCAGATGCTCGCCACGCAGGCCGAACGTGGATAGGTGCGGCTGCAGCGCCTGCGTCACGGGGTGAGTCGGCGAGCCTGACAGCAGTCTCTGTACTTCGCGTCGCCACCACTCGAGCGTGGTGCGTGCGATGGAAGGGTCGCTGGTCTCATCCACCACATCGTCAACTTCGCGGCAGAACGCATACAGCGCGGTGATGGCCTTGCGCCGCTGCGGTGGCAGAAACAGAAAGCTGTAATAAAAGCTTGAGCCACTTTGTGCGGCTTTTTGTTGGCAGTATTCGTCGGGTGTCATCGTCAGATCGGGAAGACCCTAAAGACCAAAAAAATCAGCGAGCAGAAGACTGACGCAGCGTGGGCACGGGTTGTGACCATGCACGCCAGATCATCAGCAGCCAGTCAGCCGCATGCAGCGTGGGGCGGTGACGGAACACATCATGGCCGGCAGACTCGATTTTTTCGAGAATGCGCAGCCCACCTTGCACTACCAGCCGCAACTCCCACCCCAGTCGGCCGCCCACTGCCAGTGCCAGCGGCGCACCGGCGCACATCATCTCGCGGGCGCGATCAATCTCGAACTGCATCAGCGCGTGCCAGCGCTCGTCAATCTCGCCATTCGCGATCTGCTGCTCGGTCACGCCGAAATGATCCAGATCTTCCTGGGGCAGGTAGATGCGGGATTTCTCCCAGTCGATGGCCACATCCTGCAAAAAATTGATGATCTGTAGCGCACTGCAGATCGCATCGCTCATGCTGAGCGAGCTCTCGCGTGTCTGGCCAGCGAGCGCCAGCATCAGACGCCCGACCGGATTGGCCGAGCGTCTGCAGTAGTCGAGCAGTGCGGTGAAAGTGGCGTAGCGTGTCTGACGAACGTCTTGCTTGAACGCGGACAAGAGATCGCGCAGCAAAGCCGTGCCGATGCGTCGCTCACGCAGCGTCGCGGACAGCTGATGAAAGAGGGGGGCGGTTGGCTTCTGCCCGGCATCGATCAGGTCGAGTTCTCTCTCGTAAGCATCCAGTGCCGCGATACGTTCTTCCGGTCTCGCATGGCCTTCATCCGCCAGATCGTCGGCGCTACGAGCGAATGCGTACAGCACCCGCACCGGGGCGCGCATCTCGCGGGGTAACAGCGGCGAGGCGACCGGGAAGTTTTCGTAGTGTTGATCAGGCATGAAGACGAGGGCGGGCGGAGATGTTGTTAAGGCAAAGGAATGTGCTTTCGCTATAATTACTAACCGCAAAGTCAGTAGTGGGCGGGTTGGCGGCAGCCTCAGGGGTCGATACGGCCCGTCGGCCAAGGCGTACATCAGCGACGCTGGAGCAAGGCCGTCGGTGCTGCATGGCGACCTTTGCGGTGCATTGTCTGATTCATCTTCATTTTGCAGGCCGAATAGTAAAGGAAAAAACGTGCTCCGCTTCGCTTCCCGCACCCTGCCCCTTGCGATGAACTGGCCGGCGGTCTCGCTGGTGCTCGCCCTAGCAGCCTGCTCCAAGCCAGTCGAGCGTGTCGAGATTGTGCGACCGGTTCGGACCGTGACCGTTGCGCCTGCTGAAAATCGGGCGCTGGTGGAGCTCTCGGGCGAGATTCAGCCGCGTTACGAATCACGACTGGGTTTTCGCGTCGGTGGCAAGCTGATCGGGCGACAGGTCGAGATCGGGAGCATGGTCAAGCGTGGCCAGTTGCTGATGCAGCTTGATCCTGCGGACCTGCAGCTCGCACAATCGCAGGCGAAGGCGGCTGTCAGTGCAGCCGACAGCAACTTGTCGCTGGCGCGTGCCGAGGCGCAGCGTTATCGGGAGCTGCGCCAGAAGAATTTCGTCAGTCAGGCGCTTCTCGATACGAAAGAAGCGGCCTACCAATCGGCGCTCGCCTTGCATGAGCAGGCCAGCGCCGCACTGAAAATCCAGATCAATCAGAGTGGCTACAACAATTTGTACGCCGATGCAGCGGGCGTGATCACTGGCATTGATGCCGAGGTCGGACAGGTGGTCGCCGCGGGCGTCCCCGTGATCAGGCTTGCACGTGCTGGTGACAAGGAAGTCCGAGTCAGTATTCCCGAAGACCAGGTCGATGCGCTGCGTCAGGTGAGCAATCTGACGGTGCGCACCTGGGCTAATCCGCGTGGGCCGATGGAGGGCAAGCTGCGCGAGCTCTCACCCGTCGCGGATCCGGCGACCAGGACCTACACGGCGAAGATCGCGTTGCCCAAGGCAGGTGAGGATGTCCGGCTGGGCATGACGGCGACGGTGCAATTTGTGGTACCTGCGCCGGCCGCAATCCGCTTGCCGCTATCGGCGCTGGTCCGGCAGCAAGAGGGCACAGCGGTCTGGGTGGTAGACGGTGGCAAGGTCTCGCTGGTCGCGGTGCAAGTCGCCGGTACGATCGGTAATGAGTTGCTGGTGGCCTCTGGCTTGAACCCGGGGCAGGTGGTGGTGACCGCCGGCGTCAATCAGCTGCAGGTCGGACAGAAGGTCAGTTTGCTCGGTGACGAGTTGTCTGCGAAAGCTCCGGCGGCTGAGACCGGCAAGCCGGACGCCGGGGCTGGAAAATGAAAGGCAGACTGAATCTCTCTCGCTGGGCGCTGGAGCACATACCGTTCATTCGCTACCTGATCGTGGTGCTGCTGCTGGGCGGCGTCATGAGTTACAGCAAGCTCGGGCAGGATGAAGATCCGCCATTCACCTTCCGCGCGATGGTGATTCGCGCCTACTGGCCGGGCAGTAGCTCGGTGCAGATGGCAGAGCAGGTGACCGACAAGCTGGAGAAAAAACTCCAGGAGACGCCTTACATCGACAAGATCCGCAGCTACTCCAAGCCGGGCGAGACACTGATCATCATCGAGTTGCGCGAATCGACACCCCCGAGAGAGGTGTCTCAGGTCTGGTATCAGGTCCGAAAAAAGATTGGCGACATTCGTGGCGCGTTGCCGTCGGGCGTGCAGGGGCCATTCTTTAATGATGAATTTGGCGACACCTTTGGCTCCATCTTTGCGCTGTCGGGCGACGGCTTCAGTCATGCCGAGGTCAAAGATTACGCAGACTTCGTGCGCCAGCAGCTGCTATCGGTACCCGCAGTTTCCAAAGTGGAGCTCTACGGCGTACAAGACGAAAAGCTGTACATCGATTTCTCGACAAAAAAATTCGCACAGCTCGGCATTCCTGTCGACAGCGTGATCGCGCAGATCAATGCGCAAAATGCCGTCGAGGGCAGCGGCGTGCTAGTCACACCCACGGACAACTTGCAGGTGCGTGTGACGGGCGCTCTGATGACCGCGAAAGATCTGGAGAACCTGCCGCTGCGTGCGAACGGCAACAGTTTCCGGCTAGGTGATTTCGCGACCATCACGCGTGGCTATGCTGACCCGCCGCGCGACAAGCTACGCTACAACGGCAAGGAAGTGATCGGGCTGGGCGTGTCGATGGAGAAGGGCGGCGACATCATCGAGCTGGGACATCATCTTGATGTCGCCGCCGAACAGATACGCGCCAAGCTCCCGGTAGGTATCACGCTGGAGCGCGTCGCTGATCAGCCGCGCGCGGTCAGCTCCTCGGTGAATGAATTCCTGAAGGTGCTGGCTGAGGCGGTGCTCATCGTACTGGCCGTCAGTTTTGTCTCGCTGGGCTTGCACACCCGACCGTTGCGCATTGATGTGCGTCCCGGGCTGGTCGTTGCGCTGACCATTCCTCTGGTGCTGGCCGCCACATTTCTCGCGATGCGTATCTTCGGCATCGATCTGCACAAGATCTCGCTGGGCGCGCTGATCATTGCGCTGGGCCTGCTGGTCGATGACGCAATCATCGCAGTGGAGATGATGGTGCGCAAAATGGAAGAAGGTTTGTCACGTTTCGATGCGGCGACCTTTGCCTATACCTCCACCGCGATGCCCATGCTGACCGGCACGCTGATCACGGCCGCTGGATTTTTGCCGATTGGCTTTGCGAAGTCGGCCGCTGGCGAGTACACATTTTCTATGTTCTCGGTCAACGCGATTGCCTTGTTGATTTCGTGGTTCGCCGCCGTACTTTTTACGCCGTATATCGGCTACGTGCTGCTGCGCGTGAAGCCCGCGACGACGGCAGATGGCCATCATGAGCTGTTTGATACGCCGTTCTACACGCGCTTGCGACGAGTGGTGAACTGGTGCGTGGATTGGCGCAAGACCACCATCATGCTGACGCTGTCCGGATTTTTCCTGGGCGTGTTTGGCTTCAAATTCATCGAGCAGCAGTTCTTTCCGGATTCCAGCCGTCTAGAGTTGATGGTTGAGCTGTGGCTGCCGGAAGGTTCTTCTTATCAGGCGACTGAGGCACAGGCGAAAAAATTCGAGCGATTCATCACAGAGCAAGCGGGCGTGGACAGCGTGACGACCTACGTTGGCACGGGCAGCCCGCGCTTCTATCTGCCACTGGACCAGATTTTCCCGCAAACGAATGTGTCGCAAATCGTTGTGCTGCCAAAGGATGCGACATCGCGCGAGGCGCTGCGCCTGAAGATTGTTCAGGCGTTCAAGACGGATTTCCCCGAGGTACGGGGTAGGGTGAAATTGCTGCCGAACGGTCCGCCCGTGCCTTACCCGGTGCAGTTCCGTGTGACGGGCACCGAGATCGACAAGGTGAGAGTGATCGCCGATGAGGTCAAGGCGATCATGCGCAAGAACCCGCACGCGATCGGTGTGAACGATAACTGGAACGAGTCGGTCAAGGTACTGCGCATCGATCTGGATCAGGACAAGCTCAGAACGATGGGTGTCAGCTCTCAGACAGTGATGCGGGCGGCGAACACCATACTCAGCGGCTCGACCATCGGGCAGTTCCGTACCGGTGACAAGCTGATCGACATCGTGATGCGGCAACCGGTCGAGGAACGCAGCACCATCACCGCGCTCAGTAACGCCAGCATCCCGACAGCCAGCGGCCGTGCGGTGCCGCTGTCGCAACTGGCAACGCCGCGTTTCGTCTGGGAGCCAGGCGTCATATGGCGTTATGGACGCGAATGGGCAATCACGGTGCAATCCGATGTGGCCGACGGCATTCAGGGACCAACGGTCTCGATGCAGATCGATCCGCAGCTGGACGGCCTTCGTGCGAAGCTACCGCCGGGCTACAAGATCAGTCTGGAGGGCGCGATCGCCGATAGCGGCAAGGCGCAGGAATCCATCGCGGCCAATGTGCCGCTGGTTATTTTTATTGTTTTTACTTTGCTGATGCTGCAGCTGCACAGTTTCTCGCGCTCGGTGCTGGTGTTCTTGACGGGACCGTTGGGCGTAGCGGGCGCGGCGATGGCGCTGTTGATCTTGCAGCGGCCTTTCGGCTTTGTCGCGCAGCTCGGCGTCATTGCACTGTTCGGGATGATCATCCGAAATTCGGTCATTCTGGTTGATCAGATCGAGCAAGATATCGCGGCCGGGATCCCGGCCTGGGATGCGATCGTGGGTTCAGTGGTCCGACGCTGTCGTCCCATCATGCTGACGGCGGCCACGGCGGTGCTGGCGATGATTCCGCTGTCACGCTCGGTGTTCTGGGGGCCGATGGCGGTGGCGATCATGGGCGGGCTGATCGTGGCAACCGTGCTCACGCTGCTGTTCCTGCCCGCGCTGTATGCGGCGTGGTTCAGGGTGAAGCGCCCGGTTTCTCCTGTGGCGCGATGACCAGGAACGAAGCAGAATCTTCCCCCATTACCGTGGCAGCGGGGTGCACAACCGGAGCATTTTGCTTGATTTTCCAGTAAAATTCGGGATTGGAGTCACAGCCACCACAATGGCAACGCAGGGCGACCGCTCTTGACGCTGGGTCGCCCTTTGCTTTTGTTGAAACTGTGTCGGGTTAGCTGCTCTTCCGGGACGCTGCGCCCGATAGCCGCGAGGATGGCGAAATTGGTAGACGCACCAGGTTTAGGTCCTGACGCCAGCAATGGTGTGGGGGTTCGAGTCCCCCTCCTCGCACCACGGTTCTGATTAACATTTTTGGACGAAGCACATGTCAACTGAAGTCGAAACCCTTGAAAAACTCGAACGCCGGGTGACGCTGACCGTGCCTCTGGCTGAGATTAACGCCGAGGTCGAGAAGCGCCTGAAAGTGCGCGCCCGGACGGCCAAGGCGCCCGGATTCAGGCCCGGCAAAGTGCCGATGAAGATGATCGCTGCGCAGTACGGCCCGATGGTCGAGAACGAGGTGCTGAACGATACCGTGGGCCGCGCATTCGCGACGACAGCGGCATCGAACAATCTTCGAGTCGCCGGTTATCCGCGCATCGAGCCGAAAGAGGGCGCCAGTGTCGAGGGCTCGCTGGTGTTCCAGGCGACTTTCGAGATCTACCCCGAAGTGAAGATCGGCGACCTGTCGTCGATCGAGATCGAGAAAAGCCGCTCGGATATCACCGATGCCGAGATCGACAAGACCATTGACATCCTGCGCAAGCAGCGCGTTCACTTCCATACCAAGGGGGAGCATCATGCGCACGGCGACGGCGGTGCCGATGTCTCCGCGCAGAACGGCGATCGCGTGACCATCGATTTCGTTGGCAAGATCGATGGGGTTGAGTTCGCTGGTGGCAAGGCAGACAATTTTTCTTTCGTGCTGGGTGAGGGCCGCATGCTGGCGGATTTCGAAAAAGCCACCCTTGGCCTGAAAGTCGGCGAGAGCCGAACCTTCCCGCTGGACTTTCCCGAGGACTACCACGGCAAAGATGTTGCCGGCAAAACCGCAGAATTCACGATCACCGTGAAGAATGTCGAATGGGCGCACATGCCCGAGGTAAATAACGAGTTCGCCCAGAGCCTGGGCATTGCCGATGGCGATCTGCAAAAAATGCGCGACGACATCCGTGTGAATCTGGAACGCGAAGTCGGTAGCCGCGTCAAATCGCGCACCAAGCAGAGCGTGATGGATGCGCTGCTGAAAGTAGCCGAGCTGGACGTTCCCAAATCTCTGCTGGAGCAAGATGCTGAGCGTCTGGCCGACATGACCCGCGAAGACATGCGTCAGCGCGGCGTCAATGTGAAAGACATGCCTTTCCCCGCTGACCTGTTTACGCAGCAGGCAGACCGCCGCGTTCGTCTGGGCCTGATCTTGTCCGAAATGGTCAAGGCGAATTCGCTGAGTGCGACCCCCGAGCAGATCAAGACGTATATCGAAGACTTCTCGAAGGCCTACGAAGATCCGCAGCAAGTCATCAAGTATTACTACAGTGACCGCAACCGTATTGCCGAAGTTGAAGCGCTCGTGCTCGAAGAAAATGTGGTCAATTTTGTGCTGGAAAAAGCCAAGATCAAGGAAACGACCGTACCGTTTGATGATCTGATGAACAACTCGCAGGACTGAACGCTATCGCGCCGCCAGCCCGACCGCCACTCAACGTTAGAAGATGGGAATGACTATGGTAGACAGCGTTTATCGCAAATCTGCAATCGATACCGAGATGCTCGGCATGGTGCCAATGGTGATCGAGCAGAGCGGCCGTGGCGAGCGCGCTTATGACATTTACTCTCGTCTGCTGAAGGAACGCGTGATCTTCATGGTGGGCCCGGTGAGTGATCAGACGGCGAATCTGGTGGTCGCGCAGCTGCTGTTCCTTGAGAGCGAGAATCCGGACAAGGACATTTCCCTCTATATCAATTCGCCTGGCGGTTCGGTCTCGGCTGGTCTGGCGATTTACGACACCATGCAGTTCATCAAGCCGGACGTCTCCACCTTGTGTACCGGGCTGGCAGCCTCCATGGGTGCTTTTCTGCTGGCCGCCGGCGCCAAGGGCAAGCGTTTCTCGCTGCCGAATTCCCGTGTGATGATCCATCAGCCGTTGGGCGGCGCACAGGGGCAGGCGTCGGACATCGAGATTCAGGCTCGCGAAATTCTCTACCTGCGCGAGCGGCTCAACAGCATCCTCTCCGAGAAGACCGGTCGCGATATCGAGCAGATCAGCCGGGACACCGACCGCGACAACTTCATGTCCGCCGAGCAGGCGGTCGAATACGGAATGATCGACAAGGTTTTGACCCACCGCACCTGAGCATAGTATTTTTATAACAATTATCCTACCGGCAAAATATTGCTGCCGGGGAGGCGGTGCTCCTGCGTGACGGATTCTGATTTCGCAGGTAAGATCGAGCCAAATTCACCATTTCTGGTCAGTCCATGTCCGAAAAAAAGTCGTCCAGCGGCGAAAAGTTGCTCTACTGCTCATTCTGTGGGAAGAGCCAGCACGAGGTTAAAAAGCTGATCGCCGGCCCATCGGTATTCATCTGCGACGAATGTATTGATCTTTGCAATGACATCATCCGGGACGAAGCCTCTACGGTTGAGACAGTTGCCACGCCGAAATCGGACCTTCCGACCCCTCAGGAAATCTGCGATTTGCTCGGCCAGTATGTGATCGGTCAGGAGACCGCGAAGCGCACACTCTCAGTCGCGGTCTACAACCACTATAAGCGTTTGCGTCATCTGGGCAAGAAAGACGAAGTCGAGCTTGCCAAGAGCAACATTCTGCTGATCGGCCCGACGGGCTCGGGGAAGACCCTGCTCGCCCAAACGTTGGCGCGCATGCTGAATGTGCCTTTCGTGATTGCCGACGCCACCACGCTGACCGAGGCCGGCTATGTGGGTGAGGATGTCGAGAACATCATTCAGAAGCTACTTCAGAACTGCAACTACGAGGTAGAGAAAGCTCAGAAGGGTATTGTCTATATTGATGAGATCGACAAGATCTCACGCAAATCGGACAATCCATCGATCACGCGCGATGTCTCCGGTGAAGGGGTTCAGCAGGCGCTGCTCAAGCTGATCGAGGGCACGATGGCCTCAGTGCCGCCGCAGGGTGGACGCAAACACCCGAATCAGGACTTCGTTCAGATCGACACGACGAACATCTTGTTCATTTGCGGCGGTGCGTTCGACGGTCTTGCAAAGATCATTTCCAATCGCTCCGAGAAAAGCGGCATCGGTTTCTCAGCCGAGGTGAAGAGCCAGTCGGAGCGCACAGCGAGCGAAGTCATGACCGGCGCAGAGCCCGAGGACTTGATCAAGTTCGGCCTCATTCCTGAGTTGGTTGGCCGCTTGCCTGTCGTGGCGACTTTGTCGGAGCTCACGGAAGAGGCACTGATACAGATCCTGCTGGAACCCAAGAACGCACTCATCAAACAGTACTCGAAGCTGCTCGAGATGGAAGGCGCTGAACTCGAAGTGCGTCCTGCGGCGCTGCATGCGATCGCCAAGAAGGCACTGGCTCGCAAGACCGGTGCACGAGGGTTGCGTTCGATCGTCGAGCATGCACTGCTCGATGTGATGTTTGAATTGCCAAATGAGCAAAATGTCGCCAAGGTCGTGATTGACGAGAACACAATCACGAATGGTGCGAAGCCTCTGCTGATCTATCACGAACAGCCCAAGGTCTCCGGCGCGAAGTAAACCCGGCGGGCCGAGTGGCCCCCGCCTGGCGTTGTTCTCGTCAAATTCCTGCAAAAATCGCAAAAAACTGCCAGAAAACGCTGTTTTATGTCAGTTTTTTGAACAAACAAAGTACAATCGACTCAACAACAATGCATCTCTGGGGACATTGCAGAGCGCTCGTGGCGAGCTCCGGGCGCTTTTTGGATGTCTTTGGATGTCAATGGGTCCTGTTGTCGCCTGTCAGTGCGTTTTTTTCTGCATTTTCTGGCCATAAACAGGATCAAACAGCCGATTTGTCAGGTTTTTAGGGCAAAAATGCATTAGCTGTTGTAAGGTTTGCCCGGCAAAGGACTTGTGATTGGCCAAAACATGCCAACATAGGCCTCAGGTTTTATCAAAAGGCTCGCGATGACGATCACTTCCCAATTCTCCGAACCCACCCAATTGCCGCTGCTGCCGCTGCGGGATGTGGTGGTGTTTCCGCATATGGTGATACCGCTGTTTGTTGGTCGTCCCAAATCCATCAAGGCACTCGAGGCTGCGATGGAGCAAGGCAAGAGCATCATGCTCGCAGCGCAGAAGGCGGCCGCCAAGGACGAGCCTTCCGCCGACGACATCTATGAAATCGGCTGTATCGCCAATATCTTGCAGATGCTCAAGCTGCCCGATGGCACCGTGAAGGTGCTGGTCGAGGGCGCGCAGCGCGCTCGCATCCACGAGATTACCGAGGTCGATACGCACTTTATGGCAGATTTGTCGCCGGTCGAATCCGAGCCGGGCGACGAGTCCGAGGTCGAGGCGATGCGTCGTGCGATCGTTCAGCAGTTCGATCAGTATGTGAAGCTCAACAAAAAGATACCGCCGGAGATCCTTACTTCGCTCGCCGGCATCGATGATGCCGGCCGACTTGCCGACACCATCGCCGCGCACTTGCCGCTGAAGCTTGAGCAAAAACAGGTCATCCTGGAGATCTTCAATGTCGCCAAGCGGCACGAACATTTGCTTGGACAGCTCGAGGCGGAACTGGACATCCTGCAGGTCGAGAAGCGTATCCGTGGCCGCGTGAAGCGGCAGATGGAAAAATCGCAGCGAGAGTACTACCTGAACGAGCAGGTCAAAGCGATTCAGAAAGAACTCGGCGAGGGCGAGGAGGGCGCGGATCTCGAGGAGCTGGAAAAGAAGATCATTGCCGCAAAGATGCCGAAAGAGGCGCGCGAGAAGGCGCAAAGCGAACTCAAGAAGCTCAAGCTGATGTCACCCATGTCGGCCGAGGCCACGGTAGTCCGAAACTATATCGATGTGCTGATCGGCCTGCCTTGGCGTAAAAAATCCAAGGTCAATAATGATCTGACCCATGCAGAGAAAGTGCTTGAGGACGATCACTACGGACTCGACAAGATCAAGGAACGCATCCTGGAGTATCTCGCCGTGCAACAGCGAGTTGACAAGGTCAAGGCCCCCATCCTTTGCTTCGTCGGCCCGCCGGGTGTCGGCAAGACCTCGCTCGGACAATCGATTGCGCGCGCGACGAACCGCAAGTTCGTCCGCATGGCACTTGGTGGTGTGCGTGACGAGGCTGAGATTCGCGGCCATCGTCGTACCTACATAGGCTCCATGCCGGGCAAGATCCTGCAGAGCCTGACCAAGACGGGAGTGCGCAACCCGCTGTTCCTGCTCGACGAGATCGACAAGCTCGGCCAGGATTTTCGTGGCGATCCGGCATCGGCGCTGCTGGAAGTGCTGGACCCCGAGCAGAACCACACGTTCGCTGATCATTACGTTGAGGTTGATTTCGATCTGTCGGACGTGATGTTCGTTGCAACCGCCAATTCGCTGAATATTCCAATGGCGCTGCTTGACCGTATGGAAGTCATTCGCCTGTCGGGTTACACCGAGGATGAGAAGACCAGCATTGCTCAGCGTTACCTGCTGCCGAAACAGATCAAGAACAATGGTCTGAAAGATAACGAGATCAGCGTTGCCGAATCTGCGGTACGGGACATCATCCGCTACTACACGCGAGAGGCAGGCGTTCGTTCGCTCGAGCGCGAAATTTCCAAGATCTGCCGCAAAGTGGTCAAGATGCTGCTGCTTAAAAAGCAGGAGAAGAAAATCACCGTCACTGGCAAGAACCTCAGCAAATTTCTCGGTGTGCGCCGCTATGATTTTGGTGTCGCCGAAAAAGATAATCAAATCGGACAAGTGGTCGGTCTGGCCTGGACCGAAGTCGGTGGCGACTTGCTCACTATCGAAGCGATGACCATGCCGGGCAAGGGCAATGTGATCCGTACTGGCACGCTGGGCGATGTGATGAAAGAATCCATCGAGGCCGCGCGTACGGTCGTGCGAAGCCGGTCGAAGGTGCTAGGTATCAAAAACGATGTGTTCGACAAGACCGATATTCATATTCATGTACCCGAGGGTGCGACACCGAAAGACGGTCCGTCGGCAGGTATTGCGATGACCACGGCATTGGTATCGGTATTCACCGGTATTCCGGTTCGTGCGGATGTCGCGATGACAGGCGAGATCACACTGCGCGGCGAGGTGCTGCCTATTGGCGGGCTGAAGGAAAAACTGCTCGCTGCGCTGCGCGGTGGCACCAAGACCGTGTTGATTCCCGATCAGAATGTGAAAGATCTCGCAGAGATTCCCGAAAACGTGAAAAATCGTCTCGAGATTGTTCCTGTGAAATGGATAGACAAGGTGCTGGAGATCGCGCTGGAGCGTCAGCCTGTTCCTCTGACTGATGAAGAAGCCGCACCAGAGCCCGCGGTTGCCTCGGCAGATGACAAGTCGAAGACACCGGTGGTCAAGCACTGATCTTGTTCAAGCACCAAGAAGAAGCGCTCTTCGGAGCGCTTTTTTGATGCAAAATTTCTATGCTGGTTGAAATTCTTTCGACAAGACTTTTTGTGCTGTGCACGAGCAAAATCGGCGATACGATGCGCAAGACTTGCGTAATCAACGAGTTAGCAGCGTTTTGTCATTGCAAACCAGATGTTTCAGATAATGACAGACATTTCTAGTTTGTTTTGTAAGGTTTATTAGATCGGATATTCATCTTTTTTAAATGGTGTTATCAGGTAAATTTCTTGACACTAACGGGTGGCGACGAGTCTAATATTCAGTGCAGACAACTCTGCACATCGTGCTGTCGCATAGTGCAAGCGTTCCGACAGCGGGAACAAATTCAACAACACGTCCCAGGGGGAGTCAGTGAACAAAACTGAACTGATAGATGAAATCGCCAAAGCGGCGGACATCTCCAAGGCTTCTGCCAGCCGCGCGCTGGAAGCCGTAATTGAATCGATAACCTCTACACTGAAGCATGATGGTTCAGTGACCCTGGCTGGTTTCGGAACCTTTGCCGTCACCGCTCGCGCGGCTCGCACGGGTCGCAACCCGCGCACCGGAGAGGAGATCAAGATCGGTGCTTCCAAGGTGCCGAAATTTAAGCCTGGCAAAGCTTTGAAAGATGCGCTAAACTAGCGGTTTTTCCGACGTCGTGACAACGTTGGAGTTGGCTGACTAAGTCGAAACGAGCGATCAAAGTGAGCGAAGTTTCAAGGGTGCTTAGCTCAGTTGGTAGAGCGGCGCCCTTACAAGGCGTAGGTCGGGAGTTCGAGCCTCTCAGCACCCACCAAGCAGCCAGCAAGCAGTTTATGTAGTATTGGAGTGGTAGTTCAGTCGGTTAGAATACCGGCCTGTCACGCCGGGGGTCGCGGGTTCGAGTCCCGTCCACTCCGCCAAAACCCAAAAGGCGAACCCTGTGTTCGCCTTTTTTCATATGCAGTCCGATAGAGTAGTCCAAGGGCAGCCCATTAGAACGAGTGCCGGTTGTGTATCAGCGACCGACCAAAGACTTCACAGAGTACTTGCACATGCTTGAATTCATCCGTACCCACCAGCGTCTGATGCAGTTCTTGCTGCTTCTGATCATTCTCCCTTCGTTTGCCTTCTTTGGCATCGAGAGCTATCTGCGTATGGACGGCAATGAGCCTCCGGTTGCCAAAGTCGCCGGCCAGAGTATCACTCAGCGCGAGTGGGAGGCGGCGCAGGAGCGCCAGGTTGAACGCTTCAGGCAAGTGTTTGGCGAGCAGTTCAATCCGGCGATGCTCGATAACCCGGAAGCGCGTCAGGGTGTGCTCGAAAATCTGGTCGCGCAAAAGGCCTTGTCAGCGCACGTGATGGATAATCATCTGACCGTCTCGAACGACACCTTGCGCAATACCATTCTCGAGATTCCCGGTCTGAGAGATCCGGATGGACAATTCAACAAAGAGCGTTACCAGCAGCTCCTCGCAGCGCAGGGCCTAACACCCGAGAAGTTCGAGGCGGGCCTTCGGCATGACATGGCCGTGCAGCAGCTCAATGCCGTGGTTCAAGGCACCGCATTCTCTCCGAAATCGGTCGCCGCTCGTATCTCGGCACTGAACCAGCAAGTTCGCGAAGTACAAGAACTGTCCTTCACGCCACAGTCTTTCCGTTCACAGGTCAAGCCGACCGATGCGATGATTGAGGCGTACTACAACAAGCACCCCTCACAGTATGAACAGCCTGAGACCGTCAAGGCCGAGGTCGTCGTGTTCAATCCCGATATTGTCGAGTCGCGCATCGAAATTACCGACGCCGATGTCAAGGCGTATTACGAACAGAATCTTGCGCGCTACCGTACGGATGAGCAGCGCCGCGCCAGCCACATTCTGATCAATTCAGGCCGTGAGGCAGCGGCTGCCGACAAGGCCGCCGCCAAGGCCAAGGCAGAAAAACTACTCGAGCAATTGCGCAAGAACCCGAACGATTTTGCCAAACTGGCGAAAGAGAACTCGCAGGATCCCGGATCGGCTGAGCGCGGCGGCGATCTGGATTTCTTCGGCAAGGGTATGATGGTCAAGCCGTTTGAGGATGCAGCCTACGCGCTGAAAGAAGGCGAGATCAGCAACGTGGTGCAGTCAGATTTTGGCTTTCACATCATCCGTGTCACGGCGATCAAGCCGGCAACCGTCCGTCCGCTGACAGAAGTAAAGGCCAATATCGCTGATGAGTTGCGCCGCCAGCAAGCGGGTAAGAAGTATGCGGAGATGGCCGAGATCTTCACCAACATGGTGTACGAACAATCGGATAGCCTCAAGCCGGTTGCCGACAAACTGGGTCTCAGAATCGAGACCATCAGCGGCCTGACCCGCAAGCCTAACCCGGCACTGCCAAAGACCGCCGCCTTCAACCAGGCCAAATTCCTGAATGCGCTGTTCTCCGACGAGTCGACGCAATCAAAACGCAATACCGAAGCGATCGAAGTCAGTCCGCGATTTCTGATTGCCGGACGCGTGATCGACTACAAGCCTGTCACGCGCATTCCGCTGGAGCAGGTAAAAAAACAGGTCGAGGAGACGGTCATCGCGATCGAGGCAGAGAAGCTCGCGATCACCGCCGGCGAAACCAAGCTGGCCGAACTCAAGAACGGGGGCAGCGCTGATTTTGGTGCGTCCAAGCCGGTGTCGCGAAACAGCGCCGGAGGCCTGCCACCCCCTGCAATGAACGCGATCATGAAAGCCAACCCGGCCAAGTTGCCGGCCTATGTTGGCGTGGACCTCGGTGGCATGGGCTACCGCATCTTCAAGATCAGCAAGGTCACCGAAGAGGCAGGCGATGACGCTGCGATGAAGGCCGAGCAGCAGCAGGTGAATGAATTCCTTGCCGCACAGGAGATGGCAGCCTATCTTGGCGTGATCAAGAAGCGTGCGAAAGCAGAGATCCTCGCGCCGGTCGCCACTGCCAAGTCGCCACAGGCAGCGACCAAGTAAAGTGCAGCTGAGCTCGGTCGCATCTTCCTGAGGTTTTCAGCGAGATGCCCGAGCGATCAGAGTGTCCCGCACCTCACCGCTCGTTGTTGAGTAGCGTCGCTGCGGCCGAGGCAAAGGCGGCGGCCGAAATATCCATCAGGTTGACCTGCAGCGCGTCATGGTACCCGCTGAAATTGCGATTGATCGATTTCAGATACGCGGGATCGTAATGCTGGGTCAGTAGCGTTTCCACCAGTTGCGGTATGTTCCCTGACTCAGCCAGTGCGCGCCATGCACTGATCTTGTCGCGGCCGTGCAGTGGTGTCAGGTGCTCTAGCTGAGACATCAGCTGCGTTATATCGGCCGCCAGGTGAGGATAATCTTCGATCAGCAGTTGAACGCGATTCGCGTCACTGATATTGATCCGTATGCAGGCTGATGCGCGTATGACTTCCATCAGTTTCTCGGGTACGCGCAGATTGCCGATCTTCTTGCTTTCCGACTCGACAAACACCTGGCGCTCCGGATGGAACTGTCGTAGCGTCTGCCAGACTTGGCTCTCGAACATTTTCTGGGAAGGTTGGGGCTCTCCGGGAAGGCCACCGAGCAAAGAACCTCGGTGCGCCGCGAGCTTTTCCAGGTCGAGTACCTGAGCGCCCATCGCGGCGAGCGTTCCCAGCAAACGGCTCTTGCCGCTTCCCGTTGTGCCGCACACCACCTGAAAACGAAAGTGTCCGGCCATCTCGTCGATTTGAGTGACCAGGTGCTGCCGGTAGGCCTTGTAGCCGCCTTCGAGCTGTACTGCTGGCCAGCCTATCTTGGCCAGGATATGCGCCATCGCGCCGCTGCGATTACCACCCCGCCAGCAGTAGACCAGAGGTCGCCAGCTTTTAGGATGGTCGGCAAAATGCGTTTGGAGGTGTGATGCGATATTGCGCGCGACAATGGCTGCGCCGATTTTCTTTGCCTTGAAAGGGCTGTCCTGCTTGTACAGCGTACCCACCATGACGCGTTCGTCATCATGCAGTACCGGGCAGTTGATTGCGCCGGGAACATGGTCGAGCGCGAACTCGGACTCGGAACGCACATCGATGACGGTATCGAATGCCGCTATATCGGACAGCGCGTCGCCGGCAGAGAGCAGAGCGGGATATTTCATCAGGGCGTTAGCAGGCGATGCCTCGTTTTTTATTTGAGCCAAGTGCGCAGCACCGGCCAGACATTGTCGAGCATGATAGCTTGTGCCTTCTGATTCGGATGTATCCGATCAGGTTGGAAGTATTGCTCGGTGTCTTCCAGTCCCTCCAGCAGAAAAGGTACCAGCTTGACGGATTTTTCTCGGCTCAGCCCCTGGTACATGGCAGCAAAGCGCTTGCTGTAATCCACGCCATAGTTGGGCGGAAGGCGCATGCCGACCAAGAGCACTCGGGCGCCGCTGCCAGTCGATGCCGTGATCATCTCGCGCAGATTGGATTGCGTAGCAGCCAGCGACAAGCCTCGCAACCCATCATTGCCCCCCAGCTCGAGGATGACGATCGACGGCTTATGCTGCTCCAGCAGGGCAGGTAGCCGGGTCTTGCCGCCGGCGGTCGTCTCGCCGCTGATACTCGCATTGACCACGCTGAACGACATCTTGTCCGCTCGGAGTTGTTTGTCGAGCAGGCTGACCCAGCCAGTGCCACGTGGCAGCCCATATTCTGCGGACAGGCTGTCGCCGAGCACGAGCACGGTTTTTGTTGCAGAATGCGCGCTGCCGGATGCAAGCAGCCCGAGTACCAGCAAGGCAGCCAGCGTCAGCGCGCGTGCCAAGCGGCAAAACAATGCACCAGAGCGGCCCATGGCGCTTACTGTGCTGAATACGCTGAAGCTTTCGATCGCGAATGTACGCTCTGTTAAACGCAGTCCCTCTTTTGATTGATCCTGCATGCCCGAACACTCCCTGCCACTGCCGTTGATCGATGTGACCGGACTCACCAAGCGAGTCGCCGATGCCAGCGGTGAGCTGACGATACTGAACGATATTCATTTTACCGTGCGCTCTGGCTCGACGGTCGCGCTGGTGGGTGCGTCGGGCTCGGGCAAATCAACGCTACTTGGCTTGCTCGCCGGCTTGGATTTACCTTCATCCGGCAAGGTACTGATTAATGGCACCGATCTGTACGCGCTCGATGAAGATGGTCGCGCGGCTTTGCGCAAGTCGCAGCTGGGGTTCGTTTTCCAGTCATTTCAGTTGCTCTCTCACCTGACCGCGCTGGAGAATGTGATGCTGCCCCTCGAACTGCGCGCTGATCCGCATGCGCGCCAGAAAGCAGAGCAGATGCTGGGGCGTGTCGGGCTGGCACAGCGACTGCGGCACTATCCGAAATTTTTATCCGGTGGCGAACAGCAGCGTGTTGCGCTGGCTCGTGCCTTCGTCACCGACCCGCCTCTGCTGCTGGCTGATGAGCCCACTGGCAGTCTGGACGCAGCCACCGGTGAAGCCGTGATCGATCTGATGTTCACGCTGAACCGCGAGCAGGGATCGACGCTCGTGCTGGTGACGCATGACCCGTCGATTGCGGCGCGCTGCGAACGCACGCTGACCATCGCCGCCGGTCGGCTGGTTGCCGACAGCGCTCAGCCGCGATCAAGCTGATTCAGCAATGAGCGTATGCCCGGAAGCAGCTCGCTCGCCATAAGACCGCGCGGGCCTGTGCCTGCATCGACCATCTCGTCGGCCGCTTTGCCGTGCATCCACACAGCGGCCAGCGCGGCCTCCCACACCGGCCAGTGCTGAGCCAGCAGCGCACCGCACAGACCGGAGAGCACATCGCCCGTGCCTGCCGTTGCCAGCGCTGGATTGCCCGTGGTGTTAATCACCTGTAGTCCGTGTTGATCAGTGATCACGGTACCCGATCCCTTGAGAATCACTGTCGATAGAAAAAATGCAGCCAGTTCGTGCGCAGTGCCAAGCCGGTCCGCCTGAACGCTGGTAGCGCTCGTGCCGAGTAGGCGCGCAGCTTCCAGAGGATGTGGGGTCAGCAGCGTCGGCGCGCGACGCTGACGAGTCTTTTGCTGCAACGCAGGTTCGGCAGCGATCAGGTTCAGCGCATCGGCATCCAGCACTGCCGGCAGCTCGCTGGCCAGCGCGCGAGACAGCGCATCATGGGCGTGTCGCGATTGTCCGAGGCCAGTGCCCACCACCACGGCGCCCGAGGACAGTGGCAGCGCATCGGCATCACGACACATCAGCTCGGGATACAGCGGGTCGAATGCGGGCGCGGCATCAATGAAACCGGCGTACACGCGTCCAGCGCCTGCCATCGCACCCATGCGGGCCGCCAGCAGTACCGCACCGCCCATGCCGCTGGCGCCGCCCATGATCACCAGATCACCATAGCTGCCCTTGTGCGACGCATGCGAGCGCGGTGTTGCCAGGTGTCGAAACATGACTGGCTGGCTCAGTCTTGCCAGCGGCGCCGGATACAGCGACGCATCGACCGCGAGCGTGTCGATGATGATCTCCCCCGCGTGATCTCGACCCTGCGCGGTGTGAAGGCCGGGCTTGTCGGCAATGAAGCTGACCGTAGTGCTGGCGCGCACGGCCACGGCAGTGCTTCCCCCGACGATGGTACCGTGATCGGCATCCAATCCACTCGGTACATCGATGGCCAGACAGGGACAGGATTGCGTATTCATGTAGACCACCAGCCTGGCGAACACACCCTCCAGCGGACGCGTGAGTCCGATACCGAACAACCCATCAATGAGCAAATCCCACTCGTCTACCGGTGCCAGTGACTCCGCAGGGACGAAGCGAGCAGTGCTCTGCCGGGCCTTGTCGAGTGCGCGCTGCGCATCAGGCGGGGCATGGGAGGGCATCTGTGGCATCACGATACTCACCTGATGTCCTTCGGAGGCGAGCAGCGTTGCGGCTTCCAGTGCATCGCCGCCGTTGTTGCCGGGGCCGACGACGACTAAAAGACGCGCACCGGAAGCAGGGCTGCTCAGCAGCTGGCGCGCTGCACGGGCGACAGCAGCGCCAGCGCGCTGCATCAGCGTGCCGGCAGGTAGGGCTGCCAGCGCGGCTTGTTCTATCGCCCGGATTTGGGAGACGCTGTAGAGTCCGTCGACTGCGCGATCAGCGCATGCGGTCGCCATAGCGGGTCAGGGTGAGGCCATCGGTATCGATTTCAGCGCGTCGGCCAGAAATCATGTCGGCCAACAGCTTGCCGCTGCCTGCGGCCATGGCCCATGAGGCCGAGCCCTGTCCCGTGTTGACAAAGACATTCGGGTAACGGGTCGCGCCCAGCAGCGGCACACCCTCTGGCAGCATGGCCACGGGTCCGGTCCAGAAATTCGCGGTACGGTAATTGGCGGCATTCGGGAACCAGTCATCCGCGACCTTGACCAGCGTGTTGATCGCCTTCTGATGAAGATCCAGATTGGAAGAGCCCAGCTCGGCGCAGCCCGCGATACGAATTCGTTTGCCCAGACGAGTCAGCGCAACGCGATAGGTGTCGTCGAACAGCGAAGTCTGTGGCGCGAGCTCGAATTCTTGGATGGCCGTCGATGCAGAATACACTTTGACCGGGTAGGCCGGCAGGCCGATGCCCAGCGCCTTGAGCAGCCGGGTGCTGTCGCTGCCCGCTGCGACCACCACGGCATCGGCATCGATCTGGCGGTTCTCAATCAGCAGACTGACGCCGCCCAGTTCAGGACGTATTGCCTGCACCTCGCAATTGAAGTGAAATTCCACGCCTTTATCTTGTGACAGTGCCTTGAGCTGCCTGACGAACAGCGGGCAGTTGCCGGCCCAGTCGTCCGGCACATGCAATGCCGAGTGAAACGTTGTCTCCCCCGACAGCGCAGGCTCGAGCTGGCGCGCAGCATCGAGATCGAGCAATTCATTGCGGCAGCCAAACTCGCCCAGCAGCTCCATGTAGGGCAGAGCCATTTCCAGTTCCTTGGCAGTGCGAAACATGATCATCATGCCGCTACGCTGCTGGAAATCCAGATCATGCGTCTGCACCAGATGCTGCATCAGCTCCTGGCTGTAGCTCGCAAGACGGTACAGCCGCTGCTGGTTCTGTTTGTAGCGTCCAAGGGAAGTTTCCGAGATCGAGCGCTTCAGCCAGCGCCACATGGCGGGTTCGAAGCGTGCGCTGAACGCGAGCGATGATTCCGGACGGAAAAGCATGGATAGCACGCGGCCGGGAGCGCCGGGAGTTGCCCACAGTCTCAGCCCGGACGGGCCCATCAGGTCCAGATTGCCGAAGCTCGCCTCCTGGGCCACATTGCCATATCGCTCGATCACCGCGACTTCATGGCCGGCTTCCGCCAAATAATAGGCAGTGCACACACCGATAACACCGCCACCGATTACAGCTACGCGCATTGGACTCCAGCTTGTTGAAGAACCTCACGGCCGTTCTGCTATCGCCGTGGGACAGGTCTGTGCCTGCAAGTTCAGGAAAAACTGCTCGATTAATTCAATTTGTAGGGAGAGTGCTATTTCTTATCGGGAATTATTGAACAACGCCCGCTAGATTATCTGCAAAACTGCTCTAAAACAATCCACACCTGGGGCACTGCAAGGTATTTGCATGGTGCATTTGATCAGATTGCACCCTTAGCGCTCGTTAACATGGTGCATGGGTTGATCTCCTTGTATTTGGCACACCACAAAAAGAAATAAATCGCCCTTCGAACAAATAGTTCGATCTTCGAATACGTTTGGCATGCGAATTGCAAAAAAAGAAATGTCAGTCAGGCGGAATCTGACATTGTAAATTGAAGGAAGCATTTGCCATGAAAGCGATCGGAAAAATAAGTACCTCGCGCCGGCAGCGCACTATCACTGCGCCGGCGGCTCCCGTTCACGCGGGCCATCATCCCCCCCACATCAGGCTGTCGTCTGGTTCACTGTCGTTCAGAAAATCCGGCGAGCCCGGTTCATCATATTGTGCGTTTCTTGAGACTCAGATCGCCGCCTGGGAGCGTGAGCGCGAAAAAGCATCGAAGGTCGATATTCGTGCATTGCTTGCGGCAGATAGGGTGTCCGGATCGAGTTTTGCACCACCCTGGTCGGTAGAGATCGTCGAGCCCGATACGCTAGACGCGCTGGAGGCGGAGACCACGGGCTACCGGGATCGTTTGGCGAAACTGCAGAAGGTTAGCGGAAAACGCTTACCTGCAGGCTTGCCCGGCAACCCAGCGATGTTCGGGATCGGCCCGCTGAAACCCGCGACCGGGGCCAATCTGCTGGACAGTTCACCCAGCGCGCTGAATGCCTTCATCATCGATCTGCTGCCCGGTGAGCGCAAGTTGCCTGCGTTGCTGCGAGGCCCCTATGATCTGCGTGCCTGCAAATACCTGTTCGTCATTGATCAGTATGGTCTTCATGTTCTGCATGAGCTGACGCCGTGTACGACCACTGCGCGGGGCTTCGGTGGTCATCCGCAGCTGCCTGCGGTAAATGGCTGGGCGGCGATAGGCGGCGAAGCATTTTTCAGTGATGCGGATGATCGGAAGGTTTTCATCAATTTTGGTTCGGGCCGATTTCCCCCCGATAGCGTGGCGCAAATGGAAGCGACCTCGAGGTATTGGCTCGCTTGCGGTATGAACGAGGTGGTGGCAGTGTTTGAGAACCGTGATCTTTCCCGACGCGCGTATGGTCTGGGCGATCGCTACGGGCAGCAACTACCGAACAAGATCTATCGTCGACAGCGGCTCATCCGAGACGAGATGGTGCAATAACCGCTTCCATGAGGCGGGCGATGGCGGCGATTCGTGCATCGGTCAATGCCGAGGACGCCAGCGAAAAACCGACCGGGAGATCGCCTTCGCGATGACACGGGATCGAGATCGCGCAGCCGTCCAAGAGATTGATGATTGAGGTATTTCTCAGCAACAGCCGGTTCGCATCAAAAAAGGCCTCGTCGGAAGCAAGCAGTGCCTCGGTTTTGGGCGCAACGATGGGCACCGTGGGCATGATCATCGCGTCATAGCCGGCAAGAACGTCCTCCAGTCCCTTGCGCCATGATTCGCGCGCGCGACGCAAGCGGTCTTTGTCTTCGTCAGTGGCATTCGCCCCGAGCAGGATTCTCGACACAACGCGAGGGTCATACTCATGCTTGCGCTGGGACAGAAGCGCTTCGTGAAAAGGGTAGGCCTCATAAGGCGAGATCAGATAAAGATCTTTTGCTTCAGCCAGCATGCGCATGGGTACTTCAACGATCTGCGCACCGGCAGCAGAGAGACGCGACACGGCGGCCGTGAATGCCTTCGCCACCTGACTATCCACGGCATCTAGTACCACATCTTCCGGGATGGCCAGCTTCAGTTGGGCTAGCTCTATCGCAGGCAGCTCGAGTGGGTCATCGGCGATAACGCGGTCGATCAGCAGACAATCATCGACGGTTGCTGCAATTGGCCCCACAGAGTCGAGTGAGGGCGCCAGCGGCAGCGCGCCTTGCACGGGCACGCGGCGCAGGGTGGGCTTGAAACCCACCAGCCCGCACAAGGCCGCGGGTATTCTCACGGAGCCGCCGGTATCCGAGCCGATCGCGGCCACGCAGCTGCCAATGGCGACCGACACCGCTGCGCCCGATGACGAACCGCCTGGGATACGCGTCGGATCAGCCGGGTTGGCGGGTGTGCCGAGATGCGGGTTGATGCCCACGCCCGAGTAGGCGAACTCGGTCATGTTGGTCTTGCCGATGATTGCCGCCCCCGCCGCGCGGAGGCGGGCGACCACGACCGCATCCGATGCGGCGGGAGGCGCATCGCGCAATGCGACCGATCCGGCCAGCGTGGTTTCGCCTGCCACATCGAACAAGTCTTTCACCGAGACTGGCAACCCAGCCAGTGCCGAACTGTGCTGCCCCGTTACCCGCAGCACATCCGCGTGAGCGGCAGCGGCCAGCGCCGCGTCGGCATACAGCTGCGTGTAGACCGAGGAAGACTCACGCGCGACGGCCAGGCTGGCCTGCATGAGCTCGCGGCGGTTCTGAGTGTTCAGAGAAATAATTGGCATCGGAGGGTCGGGTCTGGGCACCGCACTTTTTTGTCCCGGACAACGATAGCATGAGCCTGAGGGCCTCGGATCCCAAGTCGCCGGTCAATGATCCGATCGCTGGGCGACGCAGGTGTGCGCGGTATAATGCCCACTCACCGATTCAACCCGAGAACACTGGCCCGCGCAGTACTTTTCGCTGGCCGGCCGGCTCGCCAACTGCGTCTTCGCCATGCTCACTCTTTCGGGCTCCAGCGCCCTGTCAGGCTTTCGTTTACAGCGTTTATTATCACAACTGAAAGATATCGATCCGGCGATTACCGGAATCTCCGGGCGCTTTTGCCACTTCATCGATGCGCCCTCCGGACTGAGCGAGGAAGAAAAACAGCAGCTCTCTGCGATGCTCACCTACGGCGAACCCTTTAGCGGGGAAGAATCGGGCGAGCAGTTCATCGTGATACCGCGTATCGGCACCATCTCGCCCTGGGCGAGCAAGGCCACCGATATCGCGCACAACTGCGGCATGCGTCATGTGCACCGTATCGAACGCGGCATTCGCTACTTCGTACAGCGGAAATCCGGATTGCTCGGACAAAAAAAGCTCGACGCAAGCAAACTCGCTGAGATCGTCGCACTGCTGCACGATCGGATGACCGAGACCGTAGTGCGTGACGCTGCAGATGCTGCAGGACTGTTCCGTGATCTCGAGCCGCAGCCCTTGGCGTATATCGACATGATCAAAGGCGGCAAGCAGGCGCTGGACAACGCGAATGCCGAACTCGGCCTCGCCTTGTCAGATGATGAGATCGATTATCTGTTCGATGCGTTCACCCGTGCAGGACGCAACCCGACCGATGTGGAATTGATGATGTTCGCACAGGCGAACAGCGAGCACTGCCGACACAAGATCTTCAATGCCGACTGGACTATCGACGGACAGCCTCAGGATCGCTCGCTCTTTGCGATGATCCGTCATACGCATCAGCTCAACCCCAAAGGCACCATCGTTGCCTACGCCGACAATGCCTCCGTGATCGAAGGAGCGACCGTCACGCGGTTTTACCCGCGCGCCGGTCAGGGCTGGCAGTACCTGGCCAGCGACGAGCCGACACATATCCTGATGAAGGTCGAGACGCATAATCATCCAACCGCGATTTCGCCATTTCCGGGGGCATCGACCGGCGCCGGCGGTGAGATTCGAGACGAAGGCGCGACCGGCCGTGGAGCCAAGCCTAAAGCGGGCCTGACTGGTTTCACGGTATCCAACCTGATGATCCAACATGCGGTGCGCCAGTGGGAGAACGCCCGCGATGTCAACGTGCCGCCTTCGCAGCGCAAACAGACGGGTACGTCCGGCATTACCGGCAAGCCGGAGCGGATTGCATCGCCGCTGCAGATCATGATCGATGGCCCGATCGGTGGCGCGGCATTTAACAATGAGTTCGGTCGTCCGAACCTGACCGGTTATTTCCGCAGCTATGAGCAGAATGTCGGCGGCTCGGTCTATGGCTATCACAAGCCCATCATGATTGCCGGCGGTCTGGGCAATATCTCCGGGCTACACACGAAAAAAGAAGCCCTGCCTGTCGGCAGTCTGCTGATCCAGCTCGGCGGCCCCGGCATGCGCATCGGTATGGGGGGAGGTGCCGCTTCGTCAATGGCGACGGGCGCAAACACGGCGGATCTCGATTTCGATTCTGTACAGCGCGGCAATCCCGAGATGCAGCGCCGCGCGCAGGAGGTGATCAATGCCTGCTGGGCGATGGGCGAGAACAATCCGGTGCTCTCCATTCATGATGTGGGCGCGGGCGGGCTGTCGAATGCGTTCCCTGAGCTGACCAATGATGCCGGACGGGGAGCGGTGTTTGATCTGCGCAAAGTGCATCTGGAAGAGAGCGGACTGGCGCCGAAAGAAATCTGGAGCAATGAATCTCAGGAACGGTATGTGATGGCGATTGCGCCACCCAGCCTGCCGCTGTTCACTTCGTTGTGCGAGCGAGAGCGCTGTCCGTTCGCGGTCGTGGGTATTGCGACCGAAGAGCGACAGCTGCGCGTCATCGACCCTGAGCATGACAACTACCCGGTCGACATGCCGATGGAAGTCTTGCTGGGCAAGCCGCCGAAGATGCATCGCGACGTGAAGCGCATGCCGCAGGTGGCGATACCGATCGACCTCACGGGCGTCTCGCTCGAAGAGGCCGCTCAGCGCGTGTTGACACTGCCTACCGTTGCCGATAAATCTTTCCTGATCACGATAGGTGATCGTACCGTCGGCGCACATACGGTGCGTGATCAGATGGTCGGGCCCTGGCAAGTGCCGGTCGCGGATTGCGCAGTGACGACCATGAGTCATGTTGGCTATCTCGGCGAGGCGATGGCGATGGGCGAGCGCACGCCGCTGGCGGTGGTGAATGCGCCGGCCTCGGGGCGCATGGCGGTCGGTGAGGCAATCACGAATATCGCCGCCGCAGCGATCAATGAGCTGTCGGACATCAAGCTCTCTGCGAACTGGATGGCGGCCTGCGGCCAGCCCGGGCAGGATGCGGCGCTGTTCGATACCGTGAAGGCAGTCGGCATGGAGCTGTGTCCCGCGCTAGGCATCAGCATCCCGGTGGGTAAAGATTCGCTGTCGATGCGCACCACCTGGCGCGATGATGAAGGCGACAAGGCGGTGATCTCGCCGGTGTCGCTGATCGTGTCGTCGTTCGCGCCAGTGGCGGACGTGCGGCGCTCGCTGACGCCGCAGCTGCGCACGGATCTCGGCGAGACTTCGCTGATCCTGATTGACCTTGGCCGTGGGAAGAACCGCCTTGGCGCTTCGGCACTGGCACAGGTGATGCAGCAGCTGGGTAATGAAGTTCCCGATATTGATGAAGCGAATGATCTGAAAGCCTTCTTCAATGCCGTGCAGCGGCTCAATCGCGAGCAGAAGCTGCTGGCCTACCACGACCGCTCCGATGGCGGCCTGTATACGACGCTGTGCGAGATGGCTTTTGCCGGTCACACGGGCCTCTCGGTCAACCTCGACATTCTGGTGACCGAAGGTGAGCATGCGACGGACTGGGGCGATTCCAAAAACTGGTCAAGCCAGGTGGATGAGCGTCGCAACGACCTGACGCTGCGTGCGCTGTTCAATGAAGAACTGGGCGCAGTGCTACAAGTGCGTGCCGCTGAAAAATCAGAGGTGATGAATGTGCTGCGTGAGTTTGGCCTGGGTGCTTGCAGCCATATCATTGGCAAGACCAATGATCGCGATGTGATCGAATTTACCCGCGACGCGAAGATCATCTACAGCCAGAAGCGCTCGGTATTGCATCGTCTCTGGAGCGAGACCAGCTGGCGTCTGGCGCGCCTGCGTGACAACCCTGCTTGTGCGGATGCTGAATATGACCGCTGGCTGGATGAATCGGATCCGGGTATGCAGCCGGTCATTACCTTTGATCCCTCCGAGGATGTGGCAGCGCCTTTGATTGCGACCGGTGCGCGTCCCCGTGTGGCGATCTTGCGCGAACAGGGTGTGAACTCCCATGTCGAGACGGCCTATGTGATGCACCAGTCTGGCTTTGATGCGATCGATGTGCACATGAGCGACCTGATTACTGGGCGTGCATCGCTGGAAGGCTTCAGCGGCCTGATCGCGGTCGGTGGTTTTTCATACGGCGATGTGCTGGGTGCGGGTGAGGGCTGGTCCAAGACCATCCTGTTCAATCCGGCGTTGTCGGAGCAATTCTCCGGCTTCTTCCAGCGCAAGGAGACCTTCGCACTGGGCATCTGCAACGGCTGCCAAATGATGAGCAGTCTGAAATCCATTATTCCCGGTGCCGAGCACTGGCCAAAATTTACGCGCAATCAGTCCGAGCAGTTCGAGGCGCGCTTTGCCATGGTCGACATACCGGAATCGCCATCGATCTTCTTTGCCGGCATGGCGGGAACGCGCACACCGATCGCAGTCGCGCATGGCGAAGGCTACGCCAATTTCGCGCATACGGGCGATCCGACCAAAGTGCGGGTGGCCTTGCGCTTCGTGGACAATCACGGTCAGCCAACCGAGCGCTATCCGTTCAATCCGAACGGATCGCCGTCGGGTGTTACGGCAGTCACCACCGCGGATGGCCGCTTCACGGTGATGATGCCGCATGCGGAGCGGGTGTTTCGCACGGTGCAGCACTCGTGGCATCCGGACGGTTGGGGCGAGGATGCTCCGTGGATGCGCATGTTCCGCAATGCGCGCAAATGGGTGGGCTGAAGCGCCGGGTTCAAAGCATCGTCATAAAAAAACGCTCCCGAGGGAGCGTTTTTTGCATCGTCGAACTCAGCCGCTTGTTTACTGAATCTTCGCCTTCTTCTTCAGGTCTTGCTGGAAACCTTGCAGCTTGCGCTGCTGGAGCGATTCGCCGATTTGACCTTTGACTTCCTCAAACGGAGGGAATTGCGCATCGCGCGTCTCTTCCAGCCGGATCACGTGATAACCGAACTGCGACTTGACTGGGTTCTGCGTGTATTCACCCGTCTTCAGTGCAATCATGGCCTCGGAGAAAGGCTTCACGAAGGCGTCGGGCGGTGCCCAGCCCAAATCGCCGCCTTGCTCGGCTGAGCCGGGATCTTTGGAGGATTTGGCCAGTTCTTCAAACTTGGCGCCGCCTTTCAGCTTGCTGATAATGGCCTTCGCTTCGTCTTCCTTTTCGACCAAGATATGGCGTGCGTGATATTCCTTGCCGCTGTTCGAGGCTTTCACCTTTTCGTACTCGGCTTTCATGTCTTCATCCTTGACCGGGTGCTTGGTCAGGTACTCGGACACCATCGCACGGATCACGATGGATTGGCGCGCCATCTCGATCTGATTCTTGATGTCGGCACGGCTGGAGATGCCTTGCTTGTCGGCCTCCTGCGCGAGCACTTCTCGATTGATCAGTTCATCTTTGATCATCGAGCGCATTTCTGGGGTGTCTTGCTGGCCTTGCTGCACCATTTGCTTGACCATCACGTCAACACGTGACGTCGGGATTGCCTTGCCATTGACCACGGCGACATTCTGCGCCAGCACGGGCAAGCCGGCCGATGCCATCAGCAGCACGAGCAGGCGAGCGGTTTTCAGATTCATCATAATTGTTGATTTAGGGGGTCGTTGATAAAAACGGCCGGCGCCACAGTCAGCTGCCGATCGGTGTTCAAGCTTCCGATGCAGCGGCCTCGGCCGGCGTCAGCAAGGTCATTGCGAGAGCGTGTATATCTTTCTGCATCATCTCGCGCAGGCAATCATACACTAGCCGATGGCGACCAAGCTTGCCCAGCCCGTCAAAGCGCTCCGAGATCATGCGAATCCGATAATGCCCGCCGCCCGAAGCGGCACCGGCATGCCCGGCATGCAGCGCGGATTCGTCGTCGATAGTCAGTGACACGGGCGAGAGCTCAAGTGTCAGCAACTCATGTATGCGCTCCACGCGATTCATTCGGCTTCCTTCATATGGCGCGACAGGTAGATGCTTTGTAGGACGACAAACACGATCATCAATCCGAGAAATCCGAACAGCTTGAAATTAACCCAGAAGTCCAGCGGAAAACTAAAAGCGATGTAAAGATTCAGCCCGCCCATTAGCGAGAAAAACAATCCCCAGGCGAGATTGAGCCGAGACCAGACGTTCTCGGGCAGGCTGAGTTGCTTGCCCATCAAGGCTTTCATCAGATTTTTTTTCAGCAGCAGCGGACTGGCGAGCAGTACCAGCGCAAAGCACCAGTACAGTACGGTCGGTTTGAGTTTGATGAATTGCTCATCATGAAAATAAATCGTTGCCCCGCCGAAGAGCACGATGATCACCAGCGACACCCAGAGCATGTTATCGACGGGCTTGCGTCTGGCCAACAGCCATCCGATCTGCCCCATAGTGGCGAGTATGGCGACTGCGGTCGCCAGCAGTATCGGTGCCTGAGCCAGCGTGACCTCGCCGCCTGACACCAAGGCCGACAGGTAGTGACTTCCGACTGCCTGAGCCGCCTCGGGGTTCGAGCCCGCGAGCCGGAAGACAACAAAAAACAGAATCACAGGGAACAGGTCGAACAGAAGTTTCATCGCTGTTTATTCAGAGTGATCGGCACTGAAGCGCAGCGCAGCAGAATTGATGCAGTAGCGCAGGCCGGTGGGTGGCGGACCGTCGGGAAATACATGACCGAGATGCGCATCGCAGACCGCGCACAAGATCTCAGTGCGTATCATCCCGTGGCTGCGATCGATACGTTCGCTCACGTTTGCCGGATCGAGCGCCCGAAAGTAGCTTGGCCAGCCGCAGCCCGAGTCGAATTTGGCATCCGATTCAAACAGGGCCGTGCCGCAGCAGACGCAAGAATAAATCCCTTGCGCGTGATGGTCCCAGTAGCGACCTGTGAATGCACGCTCCGTGGCTGCGTGGCGGGTGACCTGATATTCCATCGGGTCCAGCATGGCCTTCCATTCTTCATCGCTGCGAGTGACTTTGGTTTTCATCGTTCGTCCTCAGGATGAGCAACTGACCTCGATATTCGCGGCCCAATCGGGCGGCAGTGTCGCGTAATCGTCATGCTCTGGCTGTTCATCATACGGGTGCTGCAATATCTTCAGCAGCCTTTGTACTTCCGAAAAATCTTTTTGCTGGGCTTTTTGTATCGCTGTCTGAGCGAGATAGTTGCGCAGCACATATTTGGGATTCACCCGGTCCATGCTCAGTTTGCGCGCGGTATCGTCGCTCTGCTCCAGTCCTAACCGCCGCCGGTAGTCTACCGACCACGCGTCAAAGGCAGGGCGATCTATAAACAGATCACGCAGAGGAGCATCTGCGCCCGGATCGTGGCGCTTGAGGTTGGACAGCCGCCGGAAGAACAGCGGAAAATCGACCCGATTGGCGGCGAGGATCTCCAGTAAGCGCTCAAGCAGTGCCTCGTCGCCCTCCATGACACTGCGCAGGCCGAGCTTGGCTTGCCAAAGTGCCGCCATGCGGCCATCAAAAGCAGGCTTGTAGATGGAAAGCGCCTGATGCACCTCATCGACATCGCCGATGAGCGACACCATTGCCTGACCCAGTGCGTAGCAATTCCATTCACCGATGCGTGGCTGCATGCGATAAGAATAGCGGCCCTGCTGATCGGTGTGATTGCAAATGTGTGCCGGATCATAGGCTTCCATGAAGCCAAAGGGACCGTAATCCAGAGTAATGCCAAGTATCGACATGTTGTCGGTATTCAGCACGCCATGCATGAAACCGACCGCCTGCCACTGCGCGACCAGTTCGGCGGTGCGGCGCGTCACTTCACGCAACAGCGCTCGGTAGGGATGCGGCTCGTCGCGCAGCTCGGGGTAGCTTTGCGTCAGCACGTAATCGGCCAGTGCTTTCAGTGCCTCTGGGTGTTGGTGATAAAACCAATGTTCGAACGAGCCAAAGCGGACGAAACTCTGGGCCATGCGAGTGACCACAGCAGTGCTCTCCGGCATTTCGCGCATGACGCGGCTGTCCGAACCGATCACGCATAGCGCGCGCGAGGTTGGAATACCCAGCCCGGCCATCGCCTCCGAGCAGAGAAATTCGCGGATCGACGAGCGCAGCACGGCCCGGCCATCGCCCATGCGCGAGTAAGGCGTTTTGCCGGACCCTTTGAGTTGCAACTCCAGCGATCCGCCCGGCTCCGCGGGTGCCTTTGCCTCGCCGAGCAGAATCGCTCGGCCGTCACCCAGCTGGCCCGCCCACACGCCAAACTGGTGGCCAGAGTAAACCGCAGCCAGCGGCTTTGATTGCGGATGCACAGCATTGCCGGAAAACACCTGAAGAAAATCGTCACCACTGAACTCATCGGGGTCGAGGCCGATCAGCGCAGAGGCCGCTTCGCTCGCGCAGACTAGGTAGGGCGAGGGCAGTGGCGTGGGGTTCAGACGGGTGTAGAACGAGGGCGGCAGCTCAGCAAAGGTATTCCCCAGCGCGAGTTCGCTCAGGCGGTACCGCGCAATAAAAGGCAGGTCAGGGGAATTCATCGAAAGGCTTCTGTTACGATGCTCAAGAGAACCAAGGCAACCATGTCGGCGACGCGGACGGATACCAAAATCATATTTTGACAGAGAAGTGCGCAGCTCACCTGATGGAGACCGAACGTGAAAACGCCCGGGATGAAAGCTCGAATTGCTGCGGCGCAAGATGAAAATTTGTTGACTAAAGGATAAGTCCCGCACAAAAATCGCCCGTCAAAAATTGCTCTTAAAAAAGAAACGAGACAGGAGACATCATGACGCAGTACTCGCAGAGCCCTTTGATGGGCCGGATGATGAGCCAGCCGTTGCTCATTTCAAGCCTGATCAAGCACGCGGATCGGTATTACGGCGATACCGAGGTCGTGTCACGGCGGGTTGAGGGAGACATCCATCGTTACACCTACAGTGAGTGTCACCGTCGCGCTCGGCAGCTGGCCAATGCGCTGAATAAACTGGGCGTGAGCATGGGCGACCGGGTCGCCACCCTCGCATGGAATGGCTATCGTCATCTGGAGGCGTATTACGCAGTCTCCGGATCGGGCGCGGTACTTCACACGGTGAACCCGAGATTGCATCCAGAACAGATCGCCTATATCGCTAACCATGCCGAGGACCAGTATCTCTTTTTCGACATGAATTTTCTTCCGGTGATCGAGACCATCGCACCGCTGGCCAAGACCATCAAGGGCTACATCATGCTGTGCGACCGCGATCGCATGCCATCCGATTCCAAGGTGCCCAATCTGATCTGCTATGAAGAGCTCGTCGCGAGCAACAGCGATGATTATGAGTGGCCGCTATTTGATGAAAACTCGGCATCCAGTCTGTGCTACACCTCGGGTACGACCGGCAATCCCAAAGGGGCGCTTTACTCGCACCGCTCGACCATGCTGCACTCGTACGCATCGGCGCTGCCCGACGCATTGAATGTGTCGGCGCGCGACGTGGTGCTGCCTGTGGTACCGATGTTCCATGTGAATGCATGGGGCTTGCCGTATTCAGTGATGCTCACCGGCGCCAAGATGGTTTTCCCCGGACCGGCACTGGACGGTAAGTCGATCTACGAATTGTTTGAACAGGAAGGCGTCACTTTTTCGGCCGGCGTACCGACCGTCTGGCTGGGTCTGTTGACCTACACCGCTCAGAACAACCTGAAATTCTCTACCTTCAAACGCACGGTGATCGGCGGCTCCGCCTGCCCGCCCGCCATGATGAAGACACTCCGCAATGAGTACGGTGTGGAGGTAGTGCATGCATGGGGCATGACTGAGATGTCACCACTGGGTACGAGCTGTACGCTGACGGGCAAACACATCCATCTGTCTGAGGATGAGAAACAAGCGCGTCTTGAGAAGCAGGGACGTGCAATCTTCGGCGTCGATATGAAGATTGTCGATGACGATGGCAAGGAACTACCCTGGGATGGCAAGACCTACGGCAACCTGCTGGTGAAGGGACCTTGGGTCATTGAGGGCTATTTTAAAAATGAAGGCGGACAGGTGCTGCAGGATGGCTGGTTCCCGACCGGCGACGTGGCCGTGATCGATGAGGAAGGCTATATGCAGATCACCGATCGCAGCAAGGACGTGATCAAATCCGGCGGCGAATGGATAGGCAGCATTGATCTTGAAAACATCGCTGTCGCGCATCCCGCCGTTCTGCAGGCGGCATGTATCGGCGTAGCGCATCCGAAATGGGACGAACGTCCGTTGTTGGTCGTGGTAAAAAAACCTGGTATGGATGTCAGCAAAGATGAACTGCTCACCTTCTATGAAGGCAAAATAGCGAAGTGGTGGACGCCGGATGATGTAGTGTTTACTGACAGTTTGCCGCTCGGCGCCACCGGAAAGATACTAAAAAATAAAATCCGGGAAGCCTATCGGGATTACAAGCTGCCCACTGCCTGATAGCCGCTGACAATCACTGACATCGCCAACCGTATCTCGCGCAGGAATTCGGGACTTGGAATTCACACTCATCTCACTGCTGAACGGTCTGAGCTACGGACTGCTGCTGTTCATGTTGTCGTCCGGTCTCACGCTGATTTTCAGCATGATGGGCGTGCTGAATTTTGCGCATGCAAGTTTCTACATGCTTGGCGCTTATTTCGGTTATGCGATCAGCCAGCAATTCGGATTCTGGCCAGCGTTGATCATCGCGCCTTTGTTGACCGGACTGGCCGGCGCGCTGATCGAGCGTTTCGGGTTGCGCGCCGTGCACAAGCACGGGCATGTCTCTGAATTGCTGTTTACCTTTGGTCTTTCTTATGTGATTGCTGAGCTGGTGCAGTTGGTCTGGGGACGCGCAGCAGTACCCTACAAAATACCGTCTGAGCTGGACGGGCCGCTATTCTCCCTGTTCACGATGGCCTTTCCTGCGTATCGGGGATTCATGATGCTAGTGGCGGTGTTGATGGTGGTCGCGATCTGGCTGCTGCTGACGCGCACCCGCATTGGCTTGGTCATCCAGGCGGCATTGACGCACCCTGAGACCGTCGAGGCCCTCGGCCACAATGTGCCGCGCGTGTTCATGCTGGTATTTGGCGGCGGCTGCGCGCTGGCCGGATTGGCTGGCGTCATTGGTGGCAATGCGTTCGTGACGGAGCCGGCGATGGCCGCGACCGTCGGCAGCATCATCTTTGTGGTCGTGGTGGTTGGCGGCATGGGCTCGCTGGGCGGCGCATTCCTGGCTTCGCTGCTGATCGGCATGGTGCAGACCTTCGCGGTCGCACTCGACTGGTCGCTGCTCGGGCCACTGGCGCGCGTGGGCATCGCACCCAGTCCGGAGCTACCGGTGTATCGCTTGTTGTCTCTGACACTGTCGGAGGTTGCGCCGATCCTGCCGTACTTGCTGCTGGTGCTGGTCTTGATCTTTCGCCCCCGTGGTCTGATGGGCAAGAGGGAGAGCTGAGCATGCCCGTCGGACTCATCCGCTATTCACCCATCAATCTGGGCCGCTGGTTGGTCTGGGGCGGCTTCGCGCTGGCGCTGGTCATTGCGCCGCTGGTATTCAGCTCCGGCAGCAGCTTGTCCCTGCTGTCACTGATGGGTACGATGATGATCTTCTCGCTCTCGTACAACATGCTGCTGGGGCAGAGCGGCATGCTGTCCTTCGGGCACGCAGTGTATTCCGGTCTTGGGGCTTTTTTCGCCATTCATGCGATCAATCTGTCCAGCAGTGGCACTTTGCAGGTGCCGCTGACACTGGTGCCGCTCGTTGGCGGTGTCGCTGGCCTGCTGTTCGGCGCGCTGTTCGGCTACGTCACAACTCAGCGATCGGGCACCGCTTTTTCAATGATTTCGTTGGGCATCGTCGAGCTGGTCTTCGCGTGCTCGCTGATGTTTCCGGGTTTCTTTGGTGGCGAAGGCGGTGTGTCGGGCGATCGGGTATTCGGCCGGCCGTTTTTCGGGATCAGCTTCGGTCCGCAGATACAGGTGTACTACCTGATCGCTTTCTGGCTGTTTGTCAGCGCGGTGGCAATGTTCGCGCTGGCGCATACGCCGCTGGGACGTATCGCCAATGCCGTGCGCGACAATCCGGAACGCGCCGAATTCGTCGGCTATGACCCGCAGCGCGTTCGCTTCCTGATGCTGATGCTGTCTGCGTTCTTCGCAGGGATATCGGGCGGGCTCGCCGCGATCAATTTTGAAATTGTCAGCGCCGAGAATGTCAGTGCTGCTCGCTCTGGCGCCGTGCTGTTGTTTGCCTTTATCGGGGGTACGGGGATCTTTTTTGGTCCGATGCTGGGCGCAATCGTAGGCGTGCTGTTGACAGTGATGCTGCCGGAATTCACCAAGGCATGGTTACTGTATCTCGGGATTTTTTTCATCATGATGGTCATGTACGCGCCGGGCGGCATGGCCAGCCTGATCGTGATGAACCTGCGCCTGGTATCCAAGGGACTGATGCCGCGTGTGCTGCCTGCCATGCTGCGGCTGGCCGCGCCTGCGGTCATCGCTCTGACCGGGTTCGTGATGCTGATCGAGATGACGTATCGGCTGTCGCTCGACGCGGCACATGGCACTTCCTTGAATTTGTTCGGATGGAACGTCGATGCTACGTCGACGCCTGCCTGGCTGATCGCGATCTCTATGCTGCTTGTCGGCGGCGCATTTTTTCTGCGACTACGTGGCGCGTTTCTGGATGTCTGGGAGGATGCGCAGGCCGCGCTTGAACGCCACTCCCCAGGGGGACGAGGATGAGCACGCCAGCCCTCGACCTTAAAAACGTGCGCAAGCAGTTCGGCAGTGCCGAGATCATTCGCGGCGTGAACCTTGCCATTCAACCGGGGGAGCGGGTCGCCATCATCGGACCGAACGGTGCCGGCAAATCGACATTGTTCAATCTTATCTCCGGACGGTTTGCGCCGAGCAGCGGCGAGATTTTACTCAACGGTCGTCAGATTGCCGGTCTTGCGCCTTCCCAGATCAATCGCCTCGGTTTGTCTCGCAGCTTCCAGATCACGAATATTTTTCATCGTTTGTCTGTGTTCGAAAATCTGCGCTGCGCGGTACTGTGGTCGCTCGGCTACCGATACTCTTTCTGGCACAGGCTCAGCGCGTTAAAAGACGCCCGCGAAGTCGCCGAACAGGTGATGGAATCCATAGGTCTGGGTTGGCGGCGCGATACGACGGCGGGTCTGCTGACATATGCCGAGCAGCGGGCACTGGAAATTGGCATCACAGTGGCAGGGGGCGCGGATGTGATTTTGCTGGATGAGCCCACGGCAGGCATGAGCCGCTCGGAATCAGACAAGGCGGTCGAGCTGATACGCGAAGTGACGGTTGGGAAGACGTTGCTGATGGTAGAGCACGATATGAGCGTCGTCTTTGGCGTTGCCGACCGTATCGCTGTGGTGGTGTACGGCGAAGTCATTGCCTGCGACACACCTGAGGCGATACGCGACAACGCGCGCGTTCAGGAGGCGTATCTCGGCGGGCATGCGCCCGCGCAGGAGCCCGCATGAGAGCCCTGCTGGAGATACGCGATCTACACGCCTACTATGGCAAGAGCCATGTGCTGCACGGTGTAAACCTGATCGTGGGTGAGGGCGAAATTGTCAGCCTGCTGGGCCGTAACGGTGTCGGTCGCTCGACAACGGTCAAAGCGGTGATGGGCCAGGTCAGAGCGATTGGTTCGGTGATGTTCAAGGGTCAGCAAGTGCTGGGACTGCCGGCCTACCGGATCGCGCACTGCGGTTTGGGTTATGTGCCTGAGAATAGAGATATTTTTCCTACGCTGACCGTAGAGCAGAACCTTATTCTGGGCGAGAAAAAGGGGAAATCATCGCGCTGGAGCCTCGACGATATGTATCAGATGTTCCCGAGGCTACGCGAGCGTCAGCATACGCAGGCGGGTGTGCTGTCCGGCGGCGAGCAGCAGATGCTTACGCTGTGCCGCACGCTGATGGGCGACCCAGATCTGATCATGATCGATGAGCCCACCGAGGGGCTCGCGCCCAAGATCGTGGAGCAGGTCGCTGGCTATCTGCAGGCGCTGAAGCAGCGTGGCATCTCGGTGCTTCTGGTAGAGCAGAAACTGGCGATTGCGATGGAAATTTCACAGCGTGTCTATGTCATGGGGAGGGGAGCCATCGTTTTCGAAGGAACCCCTGCCGAACTGAGCAGCGATGCTATCGTACGCAAAGAATGGCTGGAAGTATGACCCCCTGAACCCCTTGTTAATCAACCCTTGTCAATCAAGATGACTATGCAACGAAGGAGACCCATGAAATCGCTGAACCGCCCTTTGATGGCTGGCCTGATGCTGGCTTGCGCCACCCTTCCCGCAGCTGCACTGGCTGACAATATCAAGATCGCTTTCATTGATCCGTTATCAGGCCCCTTCGCGCCCGTGGGACAGAATACCTTCCGCAGCTTCCAGATCTCTGCGGAGATTGCGAATCGCGACAAATGGGCTCCAGGTCATACGTTTGAGATCACCGGTTTCGACAACAAGGCCAGCCCTCAAGAATCGCTGACGGTGCTCAAGACCGTCATCGATCAAGGTTATCGCTATATCGCTCAGGGTAATGGTTCGGGAGCGGCGGGTGCCCTGATCGATGCGATCAACAAGCACAACGAGCGTAATCCTGGCAAGGAGATTGTGTTTCTCAACTATGCAGCGGTCGATCCGGATCTGACCAACAGCAAATGCAGTTTCTGGCATTTCCGACTTGATGCGAATTCGGATATGAAGATGGAGGCACTCACCACTTTTCTGGCCAAGGACAAGTCGGTAAAAAAGGTCTACATCATCGGACAAAACTACGCCCACGGTCAGCAGGTGACTCGGGCAGCAAAAGAGTATCTCAAGCGTAAGCGGCCAGACATCGAGATTGTCGGCGATGATTTGCATCCAATCGGCAGCGTGAAGGATTTTGCCCCTTATGTCGCCAAAATCAGTGCCAGCGGTGCCGATACGGTGATTACCGGTAACTGGGGCTCTGATTTGGCATTGTTAGTGAAATCCGCTCGCGAGTCTGATCTGAAGGCGAAGTTCTACACATATTACGCATACACCACGGGTGTGCCTACGGTGATGGGATCCAGTGCTGCAGATCATGTACGCAATGTAGGTACCTGGAACGTGAACAGTGAAGTCGCCGTAGGCAAAGATATCGTCGAGTCATTCAAGAAAAAATATAACGATGATTTCTATGCATCGTCCACTTACTCGGCGATCCAGTTGCTGGCCAAAGGCGTGACGCAGGCAAAGTCAACCGATCCGGTCAAAGTAGCGTTTGCGATGGAAGGACAAAAATTCAAATCGCTCAATGGTGAAGTGGAAATGCGCAAGACCGATCACCAGCTTCAGCAGCCCTTGTACATCAGCACCTGGATCAAGGTGAACGGCAAGGAAGTCAAGTACGATCAGGAAAATACCGGCTATGGCTGGCGTACTGAGCAGAAAGTCGAGCCCTATGTCGCCGCACAGCCCACATCGTGCAGCATGAAGCGTCCGTCATAAGCGCTGTTGATAGGGTCGCTCCTGCCGAACTACAAGCCTGCTTCTTGCAGGCTTTTTTGTTGGTAATGGCATCACCTTAGTCGCAGGTGGGTTCTGCGCCACAGTCGAATCTCCGCTCTGGACAGATCGTTTCTATAGCCCGGAAACTCGCGCTCATCGATATCACAAGGAGACGAAGATGACTTCAGAGTGCCGCCGCTCGTTCCGGGCAATGCTCCGGCGTTCGCGAAAGACTGTGGGCTTCATTATGCTGCTGATTACTTTGTGCGGGACAGCAAGTTTTTCATTCGCGCAGACGGTGAGAATAGGTCTCAGCGGACCTTTTACCGGTGGCTCCAGCCCGATGGGCGAGAGCATGCGCAATGGCGTCAGGCTAGCCGTCGATGAGATCAACAGCGCCGGAGGCATACAGGGCGTTCCTATTGAACTGATCGAGCGGGACGATACCGCCAATGAAAAAGTCGGCGCGAAGATTGCCGAGGAGCTGACCCGTTCGAGGGTGGTGGCGACGATAGGTATCGTCAATACGGGTGTCGGTCTGGCATCGATCGATCACTACCAGCGATCCAGGATTCCTCTGGTGGTAGCGGTATCCACTGGGCCCATGCTGACGCGAAAATTCGCGCCGCCAGCGGCGGCGGCCAACTATATTTTCCGAGTGTCGCCAACGCTGGATCTCGAAGCCCGGGTGCTGGCTGCCGATCTGAAAAAAAAATCCTTGACGCGGGTCGCGCTGCTTGCGGATAACACAGCCTACGGTGAAAGTGGCGCGACCGCATTCGCAGAGCAAGCCAGACTGGCGGGCCTGGATCTGGTGTCGCAATTTCGTTTCAAGATCGGCGAGAGCGACATGAGCAGCCTGATCAAAAACGCCAGAGCCGCTGGCGCGCAGGCCATCGTGGGATGGGGTATCGGGCCGGAACTGGCGGCCATTGCGAAAGCGATGCGCGCGGCAGGCTGGCGAGCGCCACTCATGGGCAGCTGGACCTTGTCGATGCGAAATTTTATTGATCTTGCTGGGGCCGCCGGTGACGGCGCCCTGATGCCACAGACTTTCATCCAGGATGCGGGATCGACAGCAAAAAACAGTTTTCTGCTGGCCTACCGGCGCATGTTCAGGACAGAACTCATTCCCTCGCCGATGAGCGCCGCGCAAGGGTACGATGGCATGCATCTACTAGCGCATGCGATCCGACAAGCGCGCTCGCTGGATGGTGATGCGATACGGATGGCGCTAGAAAATTTGAATTTCCGTTATCAAGGCGTGGTGACCAGTTATGACGACCCATTCAGTGCCGAGGATCATGACGCCATCACTGCCAACATGATCGTGATCGGCAAGGTGAGCGCAGGGCGGGTCGACTATGCGTACCAAGAGGATCAGCAACGTAGTGCACTGCTAAGAATGAAACGTGCTGGAAATTAAAATACGATCGTGCTTTTTTGAGTTATAGTGATGCCCGTGAGGCCATAATGCGGGATGTCGCATCAAACGAGCGCGGCCTGATAGAACAAAATTACCGGAGACAAGCGTATGACTGCCAATTACCGCGAGCAGGGTGACATTGCCGTTGTTACCCTGAACAATCCTCCTGTCAATGGTCTGGGCTATGAGACCCGCAAGGGCATTGTCGATGGCATTCAGCGCGCCATCGACAATGATGCGATCAGGGCGATCGTGCTGATCGGCGATGGCAAGGGGTTCTCCGGTGGTGCCGACATCCGCGAGTTCAACACGCCCAAGGCCTTGCAGGAGCCTTGGCTGCAAACCGTCATTCGCATTGTCGAAGACAGCAGCAAGCCTGTGATCGCCGCCATCCACGGCGTGGCCATGGGTGGCGGGCTCGAGCTGGCGCTGGGTTGTCATTACCGGGTCGCGGTCGCAGGCGCCCAAATCGCTCTGCCCGAGGTGAAGCTGGGCATCCTTCCCGGCGCGGGCGGCACGCAACGCTTGCCGCGTATTCTAGGGTTGGAGCCGGCGCTGAACATGATCATTTCCGGTAATCCGGTAATGTCCGACAAGCTCGCGGGTACCAAGTTGTTCGATCAGATGATCACAGGCGACCTGCTGGAAGGCGCAATGGCGTTTGCCCGTCAAGTGGCCGATGCGCGACCGCTGCCCAAGGTGCGCGACATCAAGATCCAATATCCGAACGCGGATGGCTATCTGCAATTTGCCCGCAATACCGTACGCACGGTGGCAGGCCCTTTCCCCGCACCACTCAAATGCGTCGAGGCGGTCGCTGCGGCTGTCAGCAAGAAATTCGATGACGGCCTGAAGGTCGAGCGCGACCTGTTTCTTGAATTGGTGCAGACCACCGAATCGAAGGCGTTGCGGCATGCGTTCTTCGGCGAGCGTGCGGCATCCAAGATACCTGATGTGCCCGCGGATACGCCGTTGCGCGACATACGCTCAGCCGCGGTCATCGGTGCGGGCACGATGGGGGGTGGTATTGCGATGAACTTTGCCAACGCCGGCCTACCGGTCAAGGTACTGGAGGCCAAGCAAGAAGCGCTCGACAAAGGCTTGGCCACCATCCGCAAGAATTACGAGAACAGTATGCGGAAGGGCAAGCTCACGCAGGAGCAACTCGACAAGCGCCTCGGGCTGATCAGCGGCACGCTGTCCTATGATGATATTGGTCAGGCAGATATTGTCATCGAGGCCGTCTTTGAAGATATGGGCGTCAAGGAAGCGGTATTCAAGAAGCTTGACGACGTCATGAAGCCCGGAGCGATACTCGCGTCGAATACATCGACGCTAGATGTCGACAAGATTGCAGCTTTTACCAAGCGTCCTCAAGAGGTCATCGGGACCCATTTCTTCAGTCCGGCCAACGTGATGAAGCTGCTCGAGATCGTCCGTGGCGCGAAGACCGCCAAGGACGTGCTGGCCACTACCATGGCGCTGGCGAAGACCATACGCAAGACAGGCGTGGTCTCTGGCGTCTGCGATGGATTCATCGGCAATCGCATGGTCGAGCAATACATTCGCCAGGCCGGTTTCCTTCTTGAAGAAGGTTGTCTGCCCGAGCAGGTCGACAAGGCTATTGAAAAATTCGGCTTTGCGATGGGCCCATTTCGGATGAGCGATTTAGCCGGGAATGACATCGGCTGGTACATACGCAAACGGCGATATGTGGAGAAGCCTGATGTCACGTATTCGAAAGTCGCCGATCTGCTGTGCGAGAAGGGTCGATTTGGCCAAAAGACCTCGGCGGGCTGGTATGACTATAAATCGGGGGATCGCAAGGCTTATCCGTCTGATGAGGTCAATCAGATGATCATCGCTCATTCGAAGGATCTAGGCATAGAGCGCCGAAAAATCAGCGATCAAGAAATCGTAGAGCGACTAGTGTATGCGCTGGTGAATGAGGGCGCACTGATACTCGAGGAGGGTATTGCCCTTCGTGCTTCCGATATCGATATGGTCTATCTGACGGGTTATGGTTTTCCCTTATTCCGTGGCGGTCCGATGTTCTACGCAGATACAGTGGGGCTGTCCAATGTGCTCATGTCCATCCATCGTTATGCGAAAGGTCGGCATCCGGAGGCATGGGTTCCTGCTCCGCTGCTGAGCAAACTCGCCAGCGAGAGTAAAACATTCAACTGAACATGGTTTTCATAACCTGCCTGACGGAGAACTGCCGCTAAATCTCCGTCGGGAATTGTCCTGGCTTCTGTCTGTTAACGGCTGCGTGCGCCATTTGATGGCCGCGATGCAGCTCGTATCTTCCACCTCCCACCAAAGTGCGCAGTGACATCGGTCGGCGCACATCATGTGTGCGCATGATAGCCAGCGCATCGACACGAATTCCAAGCAATTTCTGCGTGGTAATGATTACAGACAGGCATTGATTTTTTGATGAGTGATCAAAGACAACAGTACATTGTCAGAAGTACGTGTTGTAAGGCGACAAATATTTTTGTTGTTTTATCCCAACTAAATATAAGTATTTTTTCTTTTGGAACATATTTAATTTTTTTGCGCACACACATCATTCTCATTTTTCATGTCACTTATTAAAAAACGGAATGAATAATCGTATTCCAAAAAAGAATACTAAATTCATAATAAAACTTATTTCTAAAATCCTACAATTGATCTCCCTTCCAACCTCCCAAAGGAAAAGATCATGGTAAAAAAAATCGTAATTACGCTGGGGTTTTCAATCTGTGCAGCAACACTGTCGTTTGGCGCGCATGCGCAAGTAGCCCCCAAGTTTAAGACGGCCACCGTTGAGGTCAGTGCGACAGTAGAGTCAAATTGTGAAATCAGTGCCAATTCCCTCGCCTTTGGAAAATATGATCCACTCAATACCAATGACACCACGGCGAGCACTTCAATTACCTTAACTTGCGTAAAAAATACTCCCGTCATCGGCGTTGAACTCAGCGGTCTCGTCGCTGCAAGTGGTATTCGCCAAATGACAAATGGCTCTGGCACGCTGGATTATCAGATCTACAAAGCAGGCGATACTGCTGGTGCGCCATGCACCGCCGGCTCTCTGACTGTCTGGGGTACAGGAAGCGATGCACTCAAGCCAGGAATCGCAAATGACGCCAGCGCTAAAAGCTATAACCTCTGCGGCATCATCGCTGCGAAGCAGGACGTGAGCGCCGGCGATTACAAAGATACGCTGACCGCAACCGTCACTTATTAATGATGGTATTCCCAGCCAGTTCAGCATTTTCCAGCGATGCTGGCTGGGATACGATCGCACGTGGCGCTGCAGGGTATGGGTGGAAAATACTGCTCACCTTTGCGCTACTCGCACTCGGTCAGGCCCCGGAGGTATGGGCAGGATCTTTCAGCATCAATCCTGTTCGGATCCAACTTTCACCATCCGCCACCTCAGAAGTATTACACGTAACGAATTCAGGAAAAACCGACGTCACAGTTCAGTTGCATCCTATGCAATGGACTCAGCAGGAGGGTGAAGATCAGCTTAAAGCAACGCGCGATCTCATTGTCACACCGCAGATATTTAATCTGAAAGCAGGTTCGTCCCAGATCATACGTATTGGGCTTGCAAAAAAAAATGATTCTGCCAGTGAAGTTAGCTACCGACTGATTATCGAGGAAATACCGTCGTCGCCAGAGCCAGGATTTCAGGGTTTGCGGCTCGCGCTGCGAATCAGTTTACCGGTGTTCGTGAAGCCGACAGGACAAGTCGATCAGTCGCTGGAGGCACGGGTCGTGCCCAGAAGTACTCCGACATCTGAGCAAATCACTCTCGAACTGGTCAATACGGGTCGCGTTCATGTGCAATTGCACAACCTCAAAATACACACAGCAGATACCCAAGAAGAACTTCTTGCAACGCTGGAGAAAAATATCTATTTGTTAGCTGGTCAGAAAAAAAGGATAACTCTCAAAGCCAAAAACGCTATCCTTTCATCAGATGTTCTTCTGATACGAGCTGAAACATCGAACGGAAAGCTGGAATTGCATGCAAAGTCAGCCTCTCCATAATCCACGCAAATTCAGCTGGATAATCGAATGGGTCTACTGGTCTAGTGCAATAGTGATTTTTCTGGTCTTTACAGCGCTTCCAGTGGTCGCTGCTGATATTGATACGAAGCACATCCCGGGGCAGATCGTCTCTCTCTCGCCTCATTTGGTCAGTGTGTCGATCAATGGGCAGACGGCAGATGCGGCCGTCGTCATGATGCGCAATGATCAGGGCGGTTGGCTAATACCTACCGACCTGTTATCAAAATTTCATATTCGTTCACCCATTCAAAGTCAATTACTGGTCGAAGACGGAATCGCCTACGCGCCACTTGCGCTGATGAAAGTTGTTTCGCTTACATTTGATGAACCTACTCAATCAATTGATATTGTTTTCGATGTATCAGTGTTTGAGAGTAATCAGCTTGTATTTCAACCCAAGTATCAATCAGGAAATTTGCAAGCGCCTGAAGGCCTGTTTGTCAATTACGACCTTTCACTGACAAGAGGTTCCTCATTTCATTCAGAAAGTATTTTCTCCGAATTTGGCATCGCTGTGGGAAAAGGAATTGCATTACTTAATGTGGCTGGCATTGGCAATGATGAGTCGCATCGATTCATGCGATTAGAAACAAGTTATACCCAAGACTCACCATCAGACATGACCGTACTGCGTGTCGGAGATTCCATCACTCGACCAGCAACATCGCTTGGTAGACCATTGCGGTTCGGTGGCATTCAACTTGCGACAGACTTTCGTATGCGACCTGGCATGGTGACGATGCCCGTACCGACACTGAGCGGGCAGGCTGCACTGCCATCTACCGCAGAAATTTATGTAAACAACGTGCTGCAAAACAGCACCGCACTACCACCCGGACCATTCTCAATCACGACAGCCCCCATTGTCACTGGCGATGGGGAAGTGCTGCTCAGAGTTCGAGACATTGCAGGTAGAGAAGAGCTTGTTAGCGGGCGATTCTACTCAAGCGCGGCATTACTGGCACCCGGCCTGTCGGACTACTCTGTTGAAGTCGGAAAACTCAGACGCAATTATGCGTTACCTGATGATCATTATGAAAAGCCTTTCGTATCAGGTGCTTATCGACGGGGCATCAGTAACACATTAACTCTGGAGGTCGGATCCAGTCTGGCTGCCGGCGGTCTTGGAGAGTTACTGGGTAGCGGAGCGGTAGCATTCCCCGGCGTGGGTGTTGCCTCACTGGCAGTGGGTATGTCGCATGATCAGGATGGTAGCGGCACGAACTTCGCCGCCAGCTTTGAACGACGAAGCAGGCAAGCGTCGTTTGCGTTACGTTCCGAACGGGCGGATTCAAGTTATCGTCAGCTTGGTGTTGATCCTGTGTTCAGACTGCGCGCATTGGATACGGCATTCGCAAGCTACCGGTTCGAGGAAATGGGTACGCTGGGGTTATCGTATACCCGGCAGCAGCGCATGCTTGGCGAGGCACTGGAAATCATCAGCGCTAGCTTCAGCACACCAGCTTCCAGACTGGGAAGCGTGATTATCAGTGTATTGCAATCACGTGGTACTGAAAACAACTATGCGATGAGCGTTTTCTGGAGTATTCCCATAGGAGGCGACATCAGTGCCAGTCTTTCTCACATATCTCATCAAAGATCCTCTGATACCACGGTGCTACAGGCGCAGAAAAATAGTCCCTATGGCGAAGGTATTGGCTGGCGGCTTCAAGCTGCCGCGAATGCAGCACAGCAAGCTGCGGTTCTTGCACAGAATGCCTACGGTGCGGTGACTGCAGAGGCTGCCAGTTTTCGGGGCGAGAGTAGTGCACGAATCGGTGTATCAGGAGCGCTAGTTCGGATGAACGAACGATGGTTTCCCACACGACGGATAGCGGGCAGCTACGGTCTCGTGCATCTGCCGGGAGTACAGAATGCCAGGGTCTATGTAGACAATCAATTCAGCACGCGTACCGATAGCGATGGCTACGCACTGCTGCCCAGACTCAGGCCTTACGTACTTAATCATGTATCGCTCGAGCAGTCTGATCTGCCGATGGATATGCGAATTGATCAGCTGATCGCACAACCGGTTCCCGGATGGCGTAGCGGTGTAGTGATCAACTTTGCCGTAAAAAAGATCCGCGCGGCTACCTTGCGTGTAGTTGACAGAAAAGGTAACGACATTCCTGCAGGCGCGTCTGTCAGATTGCGCGGTGTAGAAACATCATTTGCTGTTGGTCGTGATGGCATTACCTATGTCGAGGGTCTGGCTACCGAAAACATAATCGAGATTATCTGGTCCGATCGGCGCTGCGAGGTCAGCATTCCTTATTTGCCATCTGAAGAAATTGTCCCGTATCTGGGCGAGTTTGTCTGTCAGGAGCAAAGCAAATGATAAGCAAGCTTATATTCGTCATTCTGTTAGTCAGTACCTTCAGCGCGTCACGGGCTGACTCCTGCTACCCAATTAACACTCCCAGAATGGTATTTTCTTCATACTTTCCATTGGATTCACAGCCGGAGGACATAGAGACCGTTATTGATTTTTTTTGCGCCCCGGCATTCCAAGGAAATCGTTTGCATGTCCGCGTATCAATGCAAGCAGGTTCTCAATCGTCTGGTTATCAGATCAGAAATAATGTGGGTGATTTTATACGTATCAATTTTTTTATTGATCCTGCGCGAAGTATCCCACTGACCAGTGATATGAGTATTCCGCTGTATGCTATAAATTTTAATGCAAAGACATTCAGCGTCGTTCTGTATGGAAGAATACCTCCGAACCAAAGAACGGCCGGGGTCGGGCACTATCGGGGATTTGTTAATCTGCAGCTCAGTTATTGATATTTTCGCTTGTGAAACCGCTGAGTATATCCCTAGCGCATCTTGAGCCAGACATATCGTTCGGCACGATCAATCAGGATGCCGAATGACTGCTGATGATTCTGGGATTGCCGTCATGGCCGACGGTCTGCAGACTGACCGGCCTACGCCAGATTCGGGCAATATAGTCGAGTACGCGCTCCGCAAGACCCACATCGAGGCCACGGCGATCACTCGGGTAATCATGCGTCAAATCCAGACGTCCATCCATGTGCATCTGACTCACTGCGATTCTCGGGACTCCGTAGTTGAAGCGCGGCCTTAGAATGGTCTCCCGTACTGCGTGGATATCGTTTGCCACAATCCGAATTCCTCCTCCGGCATCTGTTTCAAAGACAAATAGACCGAGTTTTTCCGCAAGATCTTCAGTCAGATAATTTCGTACAAACCCGAAATCATCTTCCTCCCTGCAGATATTGCGTGCAGCGTCAAGACCGTGTTTTTCAATCAGTGCCTCCCAGATGGAGAAACCCAAATGATAGGGATTGACCGCCAGTGACAGCTGATGATCTCCTGCAAAAGGTCGTACCACATCCGAGTGCGCTTTGATCGCCGAGAGATACAATTCATCCGGCAAAAAATCGGCTTCGCGCAACAGCCGCGCATGCCAGTATGAAGCCCAACCCTCGTTCATGATCTGGCAGGCGAATACCGGATAAAAGTAAAATGATTCCTCCCTGACCGCAAGGAAAATATCGCGCTCCCAACCCTCTAGCTCTGGTGCATGATGGGCGATGAACCATAGCAGATCATACTCTGGCTGAGGCGGTAAGTGAGGCTGGGCGGTATCCTCGGCTGCGCTATTCATCAGTGCGCACTCACCCGGCAGTCGATGGAATTTTCTGGAGAACGGGTCTTGCGAGGTGACTGATCTCGCGCCTGAATGTCGGAGGGTTACCTCATATCCGCTCCGGTGTAATGGCTGGTTCGTATCGATATGAGGTTCAAGTGCCAGCGCTGCATCCAGCACTGCTTCCACGCGCTGCTGGCCATGTTTTTGCAGTGCGAGTTCTATATTGCGAGCACGTTCTGCTGCCTGCTCAAGAATTTGACCTCCCGCCATGCGCATGAAGCGAGAGAACAAGACATTATTTTTTGCAAAATCGGCATGACCAATCACGTGCGCAACGACCAGCGTATTTTCTGAGATCGAATTGTCTTGCACCAGATAGGCATGACAAGGGTCACCGGGAAACATCACCTCGAAAATCCGGGAGTGTCCCATACCTTGACGTATCAACTGATGAATATAGCGAATTCCAAATGACCAATGGGGCATCCTGACCGGCAAACCATATACTGCAATCTCGTTCATGAAATTATTCGGTACTACCTCAAAATTGATCGGGTAGTAATCCAGCCCAAGCTTTTCAGCCAGATCTTCTATTTTGTCTACATAGCAAGCCAATTCAGAACGGGTATGCTCCATCAAAGCTTCTCCGTATCAGATGTTTTATGAACGAAAAATTTTCGTATGGCCTTCCATACATCCTCTGGCTGATTCAACACACAACTTCCCAGCGAAGCCCCTGATTGCTCAAGCTGATTACATATCATATGCATTTCGGTATCCGTGGCTCGAGAGCTTCCGGGAACAGTTTCTACGTAGCCAAGAAAATTTAATAGCGATGCCAATCGAGAGAGTGCACTCGTGGCAAGACTCCGATCTTCAGTAAAATTGTCTCCATCCGATGCATAAAAAAAATAAATATTGTGCTGAGAAGGATCGTATTCAGCCTCAATCATCTGCGTGGCCAACGTGAACACTGTTGATGCACCTGTACCTCCAGTACCAGTCACTTGAAAAAAATCGGGTTCAGAGAATTCCCACGCTTGGGTGGTGTGTGCCAGAAATCGTGTCTCCACCTTACCGTATTTGCGGCGTATACCTTGGAGCACAAAGAAAAAAAAAGTCTTCGCAAGCTTACGCTCCGCATCCGTCATGCTGGCCGATACATCCAAGGCGAACAGCACGACAGCGTTGGTTACTGGACGTTTTTTTTGGACCAACTGCCGGAAGCGTAAATCTTCATTGGAGAACGGTACCGGATCCTGCTGCACAGCGCGCCGCTTGACAGCTTGTTTCACCGTACGACGTCTATCCAGCCGGGCGCGCGCGCCGTGCCTGTCCCAGCCTTCTCGAACGAATTCGTCTTGCTGCAAGACCGGACGCGGTTTCATTTGCAAGTCTGGAAGATTCAGCTCACCCCATAGCCAGTCGCAGATATCATCTACCTTTAATTCGAGCAGCATGCGGACTTCACCCTCGCTGTTGTCGCCATGAGAGCCATCGCTATCCTTGCCCGGATGTGCTGGTCTGAGTAGGTCGCCAGGCTGTCCTTGACCCTGTCCAATATGGGGAACATGTTCGGCATCCGTATCGGCCAGTCGGAAACGTGCATGTTCAAGCATGCGTACTGGCACATGTACAGTCCTGTTTTCCGAGCCAGTGATCAGGTCAGGTCCTGAGACGAGTTCTGGCAGATTCTTTTGAACGCTTTCGCGTATTTTTTGATTGTGACGCAGCCAGTCACGCGCACCGCGAGAGAATAATGCGTACCAAGGCGAACCTGAAGAAACCGTACTACGGACGCTCATCATGGCCTCTCATTCCGATTAGTCTGCACAAGACACGAGGTGTGGCATTCACAGCCTTTCTATACGGCTTTTGTATCCTCATATCGCCCTCTTGCTTTGTAGTGTCGTTGCTCACTCCTGAGCCAGCAGGGTAGTCACATAGTTCAGCGCCTCACGCGCACTGTGATTGTCATAGTGGTACTCATCCACGAGTCGTTTCTCCACGATAGAAATTTTTTGGCGGACTTCGTCATCGGGCCGGCTACTCGAGCTCACTAGCCGGAGCACATCACGCCGCTGCTCAAAAAGATACTGCTGGACGGCATCGTGCAGCTGAGCATGGCTATCGAGTGTGAATTTCTCACCGCGCTTGTAGGCACCCATCGCCTTGCGTACCACTTCCTGCCGAAAGGATTGTTTTCCGGAATCAGAGATATGAATTTTTTCCTCTACCGTTCGAAGAAAACGCTCATCCGGTCGCCGCTCTTCATTGGTGATTGGATCACGGATCTGCCGGTTATCCAGTGTCGCCTCGACTTCGTCGAGGTACTTGTCTAATAAATCTTGAGCTTCCTGTTCAAACGATACAAACAGAGCTTTGTGAACATCTTCCTTGACCCAACGGTTATAGAAATATTTACGTGCAAGTACGAGGTAATCAATCCATCGTCGCTTTTTCTTTGGGTCGATACGCGCATCATTCTCGATCCCATCCTTCAGAGCCAGAAGAATATCCATTGTTGTCAGGCTGTGCGAATCTGACTGAATAATCGCGTTGGATAAGGCATTGATCACGAAGCGAGGCGATACCCCGCCTAGTCCTTCCTCAGGCGTTTTATGTCGGACACGTTCGGCATCGGATCGGCTGATACCTTCGATATCTTCGCCGGCAAAAATACGGACTCTCTTGGCTAGTTCCTGATCCTTTTCTTCCGCTTCGTGCAGCCGCGTGAGAATGGCAAACACTGCAGCCGCATGCAGCACATGCGGATCCAGATGCACTTCGCGGAAGGCCGGTGCGGCTGAGGAGATGAGCTTTTTATAAATTCTGGCCTCATCTCTGAAATTGAGCGTGTAAGGAACCTGAATGATCACCATCCGGTCGAGCAGCGCCTCATTTTCACTTTCTTGCAGAAATTTGCGGAATTCAGCCAGATTGGTATGCGCCAGAATGGTCTCATCCAGATAGATCAGTGGGAAGCGGGAAACTTTGACATTTTTCTCTTGCGTCAGCGTCAGCAACAGATACAAGAATTCTCGCTTGACCTTCAGTATTTCTATCATCTCCAATATGCCCCGGCTGGCGGCGTAGACCGCGCCTGACCACGACCAGGCTCGCGGGTCGCCTTCGTCGCCAAACTCGGCCACCTTGGATAGATCGACCGAGCCCACCAGATCGGCCAGGTCTGCGGTGGTTGGATCATGCGGAGCATAGGTACCAATACCACTGCGACCCGCCTCCGATATGAAAATGCGCTCAACCGGCATCTGCAAAAAATCGCCTTTGAACTGATGTTCTAGACGCAGGCGGCAATGGGGGCAGGCTTCGCCATGGATGTCTACCCCATAGGTCTCGCGAAAGTTGGGACGCAAGCTATGCGGTATCAGATGCAGTGGCGACTCATGTACGGGGCAACCTTGTATGCCATACAGCGCACCAGCATCGGTATAGCTGTATTCTTCCAGTCCCCGCTTGAGCAGAATGACCAGGGTCGACTTGCCACCTGAGGGTGGCCCCAGTAACAGCAGCAGCCGACGGCCGACCTCCGATCCGGCAGCGGCAGCCTTGAAATAATCAACCACGCGTTCTATTGCCTCATCCATCCCGAACAACTCTTCAGAGAAGAGGCGGGTACGCCACTGTCCCTCTGCATTCTCGCGCCGAGTCCAGCGGATCATGTCCCAGATGTATTGATGAGAACTGCGCACTATCCCCTTGGGATCGGCAGGAAGTACGTCCGATAGAAAAGACGACAGGGGCCCGGCCCAGTGCGATGCCTTGTGATCGCGGGTAAATGCTTCCAGGCTGCGCAGGAAATGTTCCTGCTGATTTTCATTCACTTGATCATTATCTTCAGCCATGCTCCCCCCTGTGTCATTGACCGATGCATAGAGGTGGACAGTGCAACAGTAGCTGGGGTTCGCGCCGCATGACAAACTTTCAATAGAAAGCATGCACTGATGCCATGGTGCAATAGTTGCACTCAATAAATCTTCCGTGCGTCAAGCTGCCATGAGAAAGTCATGACCATGCCCGTTTACGCCGGGTGAGGTTTTTTCAAGAAAAATGGTCATAGCGAAGCCATTTTTTTTGCGATTCAATAAAAAAAGGAACTGTTCGTTGCTTGGATTTACATAGCTCCTAGAACCAGAAAAGGTCAGTTGATCGAAAGGAGTGAGCATGGCCAGGAGTTTGGAGAGGATTCAGATCATGATGGAAGAAATCGGGCCCAATATGCCCGATATTGAAGCCGTCATTCAAAGCGAAGAAAAAAACTGGGCCATTCAATTCGAAGATCAGTCCATTGTGATGCTCGAGTGGGCAGATCGGCCTGATCGGGTGGTGCTTTCTGCGATGTTGGGCACACCTTCTGAAAAAATGCAGCTCTCTGTGTATGAAACTTTGCTCTGCTACAACCTTTTATGGAAAGATACTGGCGGTGTGAAAATGGCGCTGGCCGGACCCGGCGGAGACTTGATACTACTGTACGAATTGCATGCCTCAGAGCTTAACCTGAATGAGCTTCAGACGGTATTGTCGAATTTCGCCAGCATTGCACAGGTCTGGAGCGTTTACGTCATGGGAGACAGCGAGCAACCCGCGGGCCATATTCCCGGTCCCATGGATATGCTGCATCTGGGTGCTTGAGTCGTAACTCTCGCAAATCGACAGGAGAAATCATGAATCTTGGTTCATTAGGAAATACCTCTTCGTTACCCCAAGTGAGTAGCGAATCAGCTGTAAAAAAATCGCAGAGCAATGGCAGCGGTGCTATCCGCATCGTGTATGGTGACGAGAGCAAAATGACCGTGCTGACTGCGCATGTCAATCGGATGGCAGGTTTTTATGCTGCGGTAAAGCCCATGATAGATAGTGCAAAAGGTGGCGACCACTGATCTTTTTCTGCATACGATGCTAAAACCAGTGACTTGCCAGACCAACGAGCCAATCCGATTTCACCGAGACATCCAATGACAAGCATAGAAAAAATCCAGCAGTTACTTCAGGAGCTAGGTCCCAACACGCCCGATATCGATGCCGTGGTTCAGACGGAAGAGCCTAGCTGGGCAGTACAGTTTTCAGATGAAACCATCGTCATCATCGAGCCCGCCGAGGATCCCGGTCGCATGGTTCTGTCTTCCGAACTGGGAAGTGCCAGCGACAGACTACAGCTGCCTATCTACGAGACCCTGCTTTGCTACAACCTGCTGTGGCGTGATACCGGCGGCGTAAAAATCGGCCTGGCCGGACCGAAGGGAGAGCTCATCATCAGTACAGAAATCTGTCTTGATGGATTACTGCTGGCGAGCTTGCAACAAGGACTCGCAGACTTTGCAAATATTTCCCGCTCATGGAAAAGCTATGTCGCTAGTGCCGATAGTCAGGCTGCGCCGCCTTTACCGGGCATGGGGGCAGATACTTTGCAATTTCATGCCTAGGGGACGTTGAATAAATCCACGTTTCATGGCGAGCCCGCTAACGGTTCGACGCGGGACCGTGCAAAATCGAGGGCTTGTCGCAACTAACCTAGCTGAAAGCGCTATTCAATCAATACTTCCCAGGCAGCAATTCTCACATCTCAAAAATTACTGTATATTTGTACAGTAATTTCGTTAGCCGAACAAATTCCATAAAAGCAACACGATACCATGTCCGACTCCGTACTTGCGGTGCCGGCAGCCTCGTCATCTCTGCCTTCCAGCTTGGCCGGCCTTGTCTGGCGGGGCGGCGCGATGGCCTCGGGCTGCGCAGGCGCGACCCCTAGCGGCTATCCGCAGCTGGATGAGCTGCTGCCCGGCGGCGGCTGGCCGCGTCGCGGGCTGATTGAATTGCTGTTGCAGCAGAACGGCATTGGCGAAATGCGCTTGTTGCTGCCGGCCATGCAACGTTTTTCAGGTCAGCGTATTGCCTTGCTTCAGCCTCCGCACCTGCCACAACTGTCGGGTTTGCGTGCGCGAGGATTGCTGCCTGAACGCATGCTGTGGATACGCGCTTCGTGTTTATCCGATGTGCTGTGGAGCGCAGAGCAGGTGCTGCGTAATGGCAGCTGCGGGGCATTATTGCTATGGCAGGGCGCCATGCGCGCGGAAGCACTGCGCCGCTTGCAGATGGCTGCGCAGGCATCGGACATGCTGTGCTGGGTGCTGCGCCCACTGGCAATGGCCGATGCGCCATCACCCGCGCCGCTGCGGCTTGCGCTGCGTCCTCATCCGGAAGGTTTGCGCGTCGATGTGCTCAAGCGTCGCGGTCCTTCGTGTACTGCGCCACTGCTGCTGCAGTGGCCGCGTCTTTCTTCTCGTAGAGAGTCTGGCAATGCGCTCAATGCGTTCATGGATCGCCGTCTGGCTGCCGCAGCTGCCGCTGCAGGCGCTGCGCCCGCGCTGGTGTGAGCCATTGGCTATAGCCATCACCGAGGCTTCGCAGGTGGTGTCGCTTACGCCGCTGGCCAGTGCGCAGGGAATACGCATCGGCATGCGTCAGGCCAGCGCGATGACGATTGCTCCAGAAGTTCTTCTGTTGCCGCGTGCACCGGATCGCGAAAAGGAAGCGCTCGATGCCGTGGCGTTGGCCTTGCTGCAGTACACACCGGAACTCGCACTGGCAGAGGAAGCGACGCTGCTGATGGACGTCAGCGCCAGCTTGTCGGCATTTGGCGGGCGCCTGCGTCTATGCCGCCGCGTGCGTGACAGCGTTCATGCGCTGGGTTTTTCAGTCAGGCTGGGCATGGCGCCGACGGCACAGGCGGCATGGCTGTTCGCGCATCACCGCAGTCACCGCAGTCGCGTCGTGCAGCAGCACACCATGAAGCGCCTGCTGGACAGGATGCCTTTCCACATACTACCTGGTGCGTGCATGCATGCCTCATGGCTAGAAGAACTGGGTTGCCGCACGCTGGCAGATGTACGCCGCCTGCCTCGCGCCGGTTTACGCCGACGCACCGACGCAATCCTGATCGACAGTCTCGACCGTGCATATGGCGAAGCCCCCGAACTATTCGAATGGATCATTGCGCCCAAGACCTTCAGCGCATCGCTGGAGCTGCCGTATCGTATCGAACAAGCTGCGCAGCTGTTGTCAGCTACGCAGCGATTAGTCCTGCAGATGACCGGATGGCTGGCGGCGCAGCAGCAGGCTGTGGCGTCATGTCATCTCGCGATTGCACATGAAAGAGAGCGCCCCGGTCGGACCCAACGCGAGCCCAGTGCCATCCACATCACGCTGGCCGAACCCGCATGGGAAGCGCCACATCTGCTGCGGCTATTCAAAGAACGCCTCGACCGATTGACGCTGCCTTCCCCAGCAATTGGATTGTCACTGACAGCGACGCAGCTGGCCGACCGTGCAACTCCCAGCGATCAGCTGTTTCCCGAACCGGGCGGCACACCCGAAGACTACACACGTCTTCTCGAACTGCTGGTCGCCCGGCTCGGGCCCGATGCGGTGCAGCTGCCTTGCCTGCATGAAGATCATCGGCCTGAAGTTGCCAATCAGTGGCAGCGTGCGATCGATGTAAAGTCTAGACCGCGCGAGATCGCAGAAGATAGCTTTGCCGAGCGCCCGTTCTGGCTACTGGAAGAACCGCTGGCGTTGCGCATGCAGGGCGATCATCCCTTTTATGGCTCGCCGCTCAGGCTCCTCCTGGGTCCGGAGCGGATCGAAACCGGCTGGTGGGATGAGCAATTGGTGATGCGCGATTACTTCGTGGCACAAGGCGGAGAGGGTGCCTGCTACTGGATCTATCGCGAGCGTGATGCGGGCAGCGCGCGCTGGTATCTGCACGGTCTGTTTGCGTAAGCAGCGATCATGTTTGCCACCCGCGGTCTGCCCGCTTATGCCGAGCTTCAGTGCGTCTCGAATTTCAGTTTCCTGTATGGCGCCTCACATCCTGAAGAACTGGTCGCGCGCGCCGCTGTGCTGGATTATGGTGCGATCGCAATTGCCGATGAATGCTCGGTAGCAGGCGTGGTACGCGCGCATACCGAGGCAAAGCGGCAGGGCATTCTGCTGATCGTTGGCAGCCAGTTCCGCGTTCATCATGATGGCAGTGATCTGCGACTCATTGCGCTCGCAATGAACCGTAACGGCTATGGCAATTTGTGCGAGTTGATCACGCTGGGCAGGGGGCGCGCAGAGAAAGGCAGCTATCGGCTATCGCAAGAAGATTTTTCTGATCCGACGGCCGAGCATGAGCATCTGCGCGGCTTGCCCGATTGCCTGCTATTGCTGGCACCGGATTATGGCGTCGATATGCCGACATTGCATCGGCAAGCCGCATGGATGACAGCCGTGTTTGGCGAGCGCGCGCGCATCGCACTGACCCTGCTGCATCGTGGGCAGGATGAGCAGCACAAGGCCCGCGTATTTCAGGCGGCTGCGCTAAACGGCTTGCGCATCGCCGCCACCGGCGATGTGTGCATGCATCTGCGCTCACGCAAGCGCTTGCAAGATGTATTGACAGCGATCCGTGCCGGGAAGCCGGTGGCTGAATGCGGAAAGCGCTTGTTCCCGAATGCTGAGCAGCATCTGCGTTCGCGCTTGCGATTGGCGAACTTATACCCGGAGGAGGCACTCGCCGAGACCATGGCGATCGCCAGGCTGTGCAACTTCTCGCTGGACAGCCTGCGCTATGAGTATCCTGATGAACTGGTGCCCGAAGGGCATACACCTTCCAGTTATCTGCGTGAGCAAGCCTGGATGGGTGCGCACCGTCGCTTCCCGAAAGGTATACCCGCACCAGTGCAGCAGCAAATCGAACACGAGCTGACACTGATCGCGGAAATGGCCTATGAACCTTACTTCCTCACGGTGTATGACATTGTTTCTTTCGCCCGCAGCCGGCATATTCTGTGCCAAGGCAGGGGGTCAGCGGCGAATTCTGCAGTCTGCTATTGCCTGGGCATTACCGAGGTCGACCCGGCACGCGGCAATCTGCTGTTCGAGCGCTTCATCTCCAAAGAACGCAATGAGCCCCCTGACATTGATGTCGATTTCGAGCACCAGCGGCGCGAAGAAGTCATTCAGTATATCTATGAAAAATATGGTCGGCATCGCGCGGCGCTGACGGGTGTCGTCATTACTTACCGACCACGCAGCGCAATGCGAGATACGGGCAAGACGCTGGGCATTGATCTCGGGCTCATTGACCGGCTGGCTAAATCCCATCGCTGGTGGGATAGCCGCGAGGCATTGGGAGAGCGTTTCAGCGAAGCTGGACTAGATCCCGAATCACCCTTGTCAAAGCAGTGGCAAGAACTAGCGAAAGTGCTGATCGGCTTTCCCCGGCATTTATCTCAGCATCCCGGCGGCTTTGTCATCGCGCGCGACAACTTATCGCGGCTGGTACCGATAGAGAAAGCGGCGATGGAAGGGCGCAGCGTCGTTCAGTGGGACAAAGACGATCTGGATGCGCTGGGCCTGCTGAAGGTTGACATACTCGCGCTGGGCATGCTCTCGGCCATACGTCGCGCGCTGGACATGATTTCCGAGCAGCGGGGCGAGGTATTCACCCTGTCCGACATACCTGCTGAAGATGCAGCGACTTACAACATGATCAGCCGCGCCGATACGATAGGCGTATTTCAGATCGAGAGCCGCGCGCAGATGAGCATGCTGCCACGCTTGAGACCGCGTACTTTCTATGATCTCGTGATTGAAGTGGCGATCATTCGCCCCGGTCCCATACAAGGTGGAATGATCCATCCTTATCTGCGGCGCCGGCAAGGTCTGGAGCCGATCGTCTACCCCAGCGCCGATATGGAATCCGCTCTGTCGCGCACGCTGGGCGTTCCTATCTTTCAAGAGCAGGTGATGCAGATTGCCATGCTCGCGGCGGGCTTCACGGCAGGTGAAGCGGATCAGTTACGGCGTGCGATGGCGGCGTGGAAGCGCAAAGGCGGACTGGAAAAATTTCATGACAAACTTATCCACGGCATGCGCGAGCGCGGCTACACGCGCGAGTTTGCTGAAGCGATCTATGCGCAGATACAGGGCTTTGCCGAATATGGCTTCCCTGAAAGCCATGCCGCCAGCTTTGCCTTGCTAGCATATGCCAGCGCCTGGCTGAAATGCCATCAACCGGCTGCTTTTCTGGCGGCGCTGCTCAATAGCCAGCCGATGGGCTTTTATTCACCTTCGCAGCTGGTACAGGACGCGCGCCGGCATGGGGTAGAAGTACGCGCCGTCGATGTCAGCTGCAGTGACTGGGAGGCCACACTTGAAACAGACATTGAAGCCTCTGGCGAGCAGCCAGTGGCCGTCAGGCTAGGCATGAACCTCGTGCGCGGCTTGCCGCAAGCGGCGGGATGGCGTATCGAAGAGGCGAGGGCAGTGCGGCCATTTTGCGATCTGCGAGATCTGGCCTTGCGCGCATCATTGTCCGAAAAAGATATGCAGACACTGGCGGCTGCCGATGCGCTGAAAAATCTCGCCGGTCATCGGCGTGAAGCGCTGTGGCAGGCATCGGCTGCAGCACCCGGCAGAGGCTTACTCAGAGGCGCGCTACCAGAGCCGGAACCCCTCCATTTGCCCCCACCTTCAGATCTGGACCAAACAGTAAGCGACTATCGCACACTTGGGCTGACATTGGGTCGTCATCCGCTAAGCTTCTTGCGCAAACAGTTATTTGATCGACGGTTCATGACAGCAGAAATATTAAAAACCTATCAGCAAGGACAATTCGCGCGTGCGTGCGGCATCGTTACGGTACGCCAGCGACCCGCTACCGCCAAAGGGACGATATTCGTCACATTGGAAGATGAAACCGGCCATGTGAATGTCATTGTCTGGCCATCACTGATCGAACAACAACGGCATGAGCTCTTGAATGCTTCATTACTTGGCGTCTATGGAATATGGCAGACAGAAAACAATGTGAACCATTTGATCGCTAAACGGCTACTCGATGTATCTCCACTACTGGGTAGGCTAAGCATCGGAAGCAGAGATTTTATGTAGTGAGTTTTTGCAAATATTGACCAGAACCATCAGGTCAGAGAGGTTACATAGCCGCAGTCTTATCACTCATCGATTCAACTTACTGCGGGAAAGTCATGGCCAAACCTGATCTTAACTCCTCATCGAGCCACTATTCTTCATCAACGAGCTATCCTGATACCTATAACCGACAAAATGGCAATGCCTCTGGTAGAACGGATGTTCCCACAGAGGGAAGCTCTCAGCAGAACAAAGAAGCAGAAAAAGACAAATCAAACAATAACAGCACCCAAGGCAGTCGCGTAAAAGTGCCGAAGTTGCAGATAAAATTTCTTGCTCCGGATAGCGGCAGTTTATCGCCGAATTCTTCTTCGAGAGAAAGTCATTTTAGCCAGACTTCACCAAGAACTGGGGCGCCAGGTCCCAAGCCAGAAATATTAATCGGCATGCCAGGAAGCACACTGCCGACATTGACATCACCAAGGCGCAGAGAAAGCAAAGTAGATCAGCCAACATCTCCGCGCCAGCAACAGACAGAAGCTTCAGACGTGTCATTGCCAGCTAGTCCACGCAAGATGCTCGGCATGGGACCTGTACCAAAGAGCTTTCGATCTCCGAGAAGCGAGAAAAACGACTCCGCCCCCCAAAGTGTCAACAGCTTGTCGCCTCGCGAAGTAGCGCACACATCGGCACTACAAACCGATACTCGTCACACCACGACACAAACCACGACTACCACCGGCACGGCATCCTCAAACACCGCGGAGAATGCTCAGCATATTGATCCCGACGAGCTCTTGCAACTACTCGACATTGATCTGGCGACAGGCTCTCAATCCAGCAAACCGAAAGTAGAGCTGCCCATTGATAGTGGCATGAAAATTATGCGGATACGTACACGAGTCAGCAGTCGTATGCTGGGCGAGGATCCTCCCATTTCCCCACGCTCAACGCAATGGTCGAGAACAAAACCCAATACTTCCGAACGTATCATTGCGGGCGGCGAGATGCCAAGCTCTTCACGCAGCAGCGCGATATCAGCTGCCGTGCAGCTTTATGCAAAAACGACTTTAGATCTTTTAAAACCAGGAAAACCTGAATCCATCAAATCACTGGCTCGAATTGATCCACATATTGCTGCAGCCAATATGCCGCCAAGCTTGATGTCTTGTTACGTATCAAAATCACAGGCATCTTTTCCAATCGCACCCTTGCTAAGGCAGCTATACAAGACTGAATTGGAAGGTACTCAGCAATGGAAAAATGCAAATCAGTTAACCCAGGATGCGATAAAACAATGCGATCCCGCCATACCATACGGAGCGACAACTAGCCCACGAAAGGAAAATGAAACAACAAAGCTCAAGCCGTTAGCAGAGGCTGTCATCGACGCCTTATTTCCTGCAAATACAAATTCAACCAGCCCTGAAAACAACCAGAAACTCAGAAGACTGAGCGACAGTTTTCTCACCAGAGATTTTGTTGATAATGTGCTTTTCGTGGTTGACCAAGAGGTTATAAAGCGCTGTCAGTCTGATGACAGCCTCAGAATCAACGAGATCAACGCCATACGCTACACCATGGTGTTTGATCTGATTTTCACTCGCATGACGCTACCTATGCTGACCAGACTATTTCCTGAAATTCCCAATCAGTCCCAAGTTTGGATGCAATCCGCATTGAGAGAGAGTCTGAAAAATGCGATGCCACATATTGCGATAGATTTTTTTGAACAATCATTGAAATTGATGCCGGAAAATCATCGCTCTTTTATCAATCAAAAAGCCAAACAAGAAGAAGATTTTTTACGGAAAGAGAAAGAAGAATTTCTTGAAAAAAGGATTTCTGAGCTTAAGCTGAAAAGCAATTCAAGCAGAAACATGAATTACTATAACGCCATTGCCGATCAAAAAAAGAGACGCGACTACACGAAACATAATAAAGCTCTTTATGATCAGGTTCTCGAAAACTTGAATACTGAATTTCTCGATGATGCTGAAATAAAAATAATTAATAGTGAAATTACCAAAAAATTGAAAATCTATGATCAGCTTCAGACCATAGATCACATCAGACAAGATCTTTTATTTATCTTCAATGGCTTCCCCAAAGATAAAATTGGCAAGGCACTGATAGCTATTACTCAAAGTCTTCATGAAAAAGTAGGCGCCGACACTGACCATCGTATCAGGCGAAGAACCGTTGCATTTGATGCGGGTCTCATGCGGCATTGGGTTGGTGAATCGGAGAAAGACTTATCGAACTTCGGCGATCAAACCATTATTCATCAAGCGGTGATAGATACCTTTAACTACGACGAGGAGGTTTCTGTGCTGACCACAACCTCACCCACTATCACTACCACAACGACTACGACAGCGACCACCGCAACCATTACGCCAAGCGTCACACTTGCACCTGTACCAACGACAGCAGATCCTCATGGCCTGGCATCTGGCTCGATTTCAGGCGATAAAATTTCTGATGCCTCCGAAGAAAAAACACTCTGATAAAGAGAGGATCAGATATGTTATCAAGCAATGATATCCCTTTGCATTATCAGGAAACTCACCAGTTTTCAGAGAAAACACCAGCCACCTCACCATCAGATTCAGGAAGAAAATCGTTATCTTCTGCGAAAAAACATCAGTCTATGCCGGTCATGCGCTCACCAGAAAAAAAGAAAGTGACACTGGTCGATGCCGTATCGTCTCCGACGCCAATGCCCGACGGCAGTCCGGTGGTGCAGTTTAAGTCGCCCACCAGCATACCCGTTCTAAAGATAAGATCAACGGCATCCTCTGCCGATCCCGGTGATTCGCCGCGTTCTATGAAATCTCCCAGATCACCCAGAAGCGAGTATGAGGTGAAGTCAACACGCCGTCATCAGATTGAATCGCCGACCGCTTCCCGCAACACAACAGTCACGCAGACTGTCACCTCGACAGCGGGCAAGACAGAGGTGCCGCCTCAAATGACTTCGATGCAAAAGACGTCATCACAGCGTTTGAGTGCGCCTCCGAATACTGTCAGTCTGAAGCCGCCTATCCCAGAGCAAATAGATGCGCTGGCTGATCTGTGGATGACTCAACTTCTGAAATCGTCATCCGATTCCAAGGAGGGGCAATACGGAAAGCTAACCAGTGCGAAGATTAATTCATTGGGAAGAACGGACGGAAAAGTAGACGCTGCAGCTCTTCCTGATGTACTCCGCTCCTTGGCGATCTCCTCGGGACGCGACGGTAAAGTGATGCTGAATTCTTTACTGAACTCGGCACTCGCAAATCATATGAGTCAAAGTGTCGCAGGAAAAACCATGGTCGCTATGCTGACTATTGTCATCAGCAGCCATCCTGAACTCGCTGCGATCGATTTCGCTCAATTAACGGCCGGCGATGTGGATAGCAGTAATGCGATCAAGGAGCAGATGAATCGGTCTGTGATGACTCAGGCTAGAGCCTGTGTGGATATTATTTTTGGTACTGATCGACAATTCAGTCAATCCCACTTGCCGCCAGCACTGCTGGACTTCTGGAAGCAGCTCGATACGATGCTTGTTCAGGAAGCCGCCAAAAATCCCGAGCTGAGCAAGGAGCAGGTACTGACAGCCCGCAGAAATCTTGGATTCGATTTGCTAATTACCCGGCAAATTTATCCGTACGCGCTCAAACCGGTAAAACAGCTCTCATCGAATAGCATGCAGAGCCCCAATGCGGATACTGCCCATGCGGCTCCTTCGGTATTGCAGATTGCGCTCGCAAATACGCTGCGTGAGCAACTGATCAGAGAATGGCCATCATTTGTTGATGATGCAATCAGGTATTTTGATGCCTGAAGAAGAAAAGTGGGCGGACGGTTAGTTCTGACCACTTTTCTCTGTTTAAGCCAACACGAGCGACCTTTCGCTCATCCCGCGGTTCGGTTGTCCGCAGGCAGCTTACCTGAACAGTCGCTACCCTTCAGGCAGGCCAGCAGATCAAATACCTCGTCTTTCGACAACACGTAGCGCTCCATTAGTGTGTTTTTCAGATGGACCATCCATTCCCGATAGCCGGCCATCGCCTTCAGCGTGCGCTCGTACAATTCATCTGCTTTCTGTTCCAGCGCACGCACCGAGTTGTCGGGTGTGCCATCATGCCTAAGCTGACGGTAGTCCAGCTTGGAGCGGGAATACATCGATAGCTGGTTGACCATCAACTCCAGCCGCGCAGTCACTTTCTGAATATCGTTCTGGCTGCCAATAGAAATACCGCGCGCCCCATAGAATAATTCTTCCGCCGCGACACCACCGTATAACTGCATCACATCCTGCTCCAGCTCCTCCAGCGTCTGCAAGCCAGCGTCAGGCGTGACTGACAGCACATAGCCCAGAGCCCCCAGCTTGGATACGGATTCGGTGCTGATCTTCAGCAGCGATGATTTGGCTTTCACGTCCTCCAGTGGCAATCCCTGCTTGAGCAGAGGATCAATCTGCATGAAAAAATGCCCCAGCTCATGCAGTGCCACGCGCTCGCGCTGCTTGTCCTTTTCAGCACTGGCGGCGCGGTCGGTCAGACCGATCGC
>JACCDO010167931.1_pt1 | contig 75271 bp, 65 predicted proteins | sample 7446101 | NCBI WGS metagenome assembly JACCDO01 (sample SAMN15323440, study PRJNA562643) | freshwater metagenome | isolation source: river surface water | place: USA:Blue River Watershed | collected 2017-08-16
CTGTTGCAGACCCGGCGCTTCAGTGGACGAACACGCCACTGGCACAGGCAGGAGATCCTTCCGAACCCTTTGTTCGACCCTGTGATCCTCTGCCGTTAGAGGCGCCGACCTGGTGTGCCATCTCGGAGTCCGCAGCGGCGCTCATTAGCCTGAATCCGCAGCAACTGCAATCAGACACCCGCTGGCGGGATCTGCTATCCGGATGCGCCGCGCCGGATCACCTCCAGCCTTATGCCGCCGTCTATGCGGGCCATCAATTCGGTGTCTTTGTTCCACGACTCGGCGACGGTCGTGCGCTTGGCCTGGGCTGCGTCAATGGATGGGAGCTGCAACTAAAAGGCGCCGGGCCGACCCCATACGCGCGCTTTGCAGACGGACGCGCAGTGCTGCGCTCATCGATTCGAGAGTTCCTCTGCTCTGAGGCGATGCATGCGCTGGGGATCCCCACAACGCGCGCGCTCTCGTTAATCAGTTCGTCGACACCAGTGGTTCGAGAGACACTCGAGACAGCGGCGGTCGTCTGTCGCCTAAGCCCAAGCTTCGTTCGTTTTGGACATTTTGAATACTTTGCGTCGATCAACCGACTGGATCTGCTCGACGAACTGGTACGTCATGCCTTATCTCATCTGAAGCAGGAGGCGCCTGATTCCACGAGTCCGATCCGACAGTGTTCAATCGAACTGCTGACGATTACGGCCGAGCGAACCGCACGTCTCATGGCCCAGTGGATGGCCGTCGGATTTATGCATGGCGTCATGAACACCGATAACTTCTCGATTCTTGGGCTCACGATCGACTACGGACCATTTGGCTTCATGGAGGCGTTCAACGCTGCCCATATCTGCAATCATTCCGATCATTCAGGACGCTATCGCTATGAGGCCCAACCCCAGATTGGTCTCTGGAATATCGCGCGATTGTGTGGCGCCTGTCATGGACTCATCCAAGATACGACCGCTTACGAGGGCGTACTGGAGACCTACAAGGCGACCTATGCCCGAGAGATTGACCGTCTCCTGCGCCAAAAGTTTGGTCTTCAAGCGCTTGACGACGCGAGCTGGTCATCGCTACTCGATGACTTCTATCGCTTGCTTCAGAAGCAGCAGATCGATTATCCGAGAATTTTCCGGGCGTTGGCCTCGGCGGATGATGAAACCGTCTTACGTTGCTGCCCGGATCCCGATGCCTTTCAGCCGTGGCTAGCCCGTTACCGCGAGGCGTTTGCGGTCGCCTGCAATGCGCAAGGAACCGCTGAGCATGAGCAGCGGTCTCTGATGAACACGGTGAATCCAAAGTACGTCTTGCGAAATTGGATTGCGGAAGAGGTCATTACTCAGGTCCGTGATACTGGCAAGACGGACCATCTAGAAACCGTAATGGCGATTCTGGCAGCGCCATTTGATGAGCATCTCGAGCATGAGCGGTATGCCCAGTCGCCGCCAGAGTGGGCGAAAGAGTTGTGCGTCAGCTGCTCCAGTTAACAAACGACTAGAATTCCACGCTACCCCATAAAGACCATGCGACCCCTATGAAAAAAACGGATGCTGAATACCGTGCACTCCTCACGCCGACGCAATACGCGGTGACGCGCGAAAAGGCGACAGAGCGCCCATTCTCAGGCAAGTACTGGGATCACTTTGCGCCTGGCACGTATCGGTGTGTCTGCTGCGGACAGCCGCTCTTTAACGCCGACACAAAGTTTGATGCCGGCTGCGGCTGGCCAAGCTACTTCAAGGCGATCGCCCCTGATGCGATTCGCGAGGAGCGGGATACGAGCCACGGCATGATCCGCACTGAAATTCTCTGTAGTCAGTGCGACGCCCACTTGGGTCATGTGTTTGATGACGGCCCCCAGCCGACAGGCTTGCGATACTGCGTGAACTCAGCATCGATTGACTTCGACGAATCCCAGAAAGAGTCGCCATGAGACTGCTTGCCGACTGGCTTCCGATCGTCCTCTTCTTTATCGTTTATAAGGCTGTGGACCTTTACTGGGCCACAGGCGTCGCGATCATTGCGACCCTTATTGTGATGTTCGTGATGCGCCTAAAAGGGCATGCGATCGAGCCGATGCAGTGGGTCGGACTTGGACTCATCGTGGTCTTTGGCGGAGCAACCATCCTCCTTCATGACGAGCTTTTCATTAAGCTGAAGCCGACAATACTGTATGCGTTGTTTTCAGCGGCACTGCTGGGGCCACAGCTCTTTGGCAAGATTCTCTTGATGCAGAAGTTCATGGGCAACAAGATCGAGATGCCGCAGGCGGCCTGGGCGAAACTTAATGCGGCATGGGGAATCTTTTTTGCGGTAATGGCGCTGCTCAACCAGTGGGTTGCGGCCACTTTTTCAACCGATGTCTGGGTGAACTTTAAGCTCTTTGGCACCATTGGGTTGATGATCCTTTTCATCATCGGCCAGGCGCTCTGGATGAACCGGTTTGCCAAGGCTGAACTGCCGGATGTCTTAAAAGACTCGGATCAGAAATAACGATAGTTCCTGAGGAGATTGCTGTGAGTTTTGTTGCCCCCACTAGCCAGGAGATCGAGGCGCGGCTGCGCGCGGCGCTGCCCGTTCAAACCCTCACCGTTCGTGATGACAGCGCCAAGCATCACGGCCACGAGGGCGCCAAAGCCGGGGGCGGACATTTCCATGTGCTGATCGTTTCCTCGGCCTTCGAGGGCAAAAACCGCCTTGCCCGCCATCGGCTTGTGTATGATCCGGTAAGCGACTGGATACCTGCGCGCATCCACGCCCTTTCCATTGACGCGCGCACCCCTTCGGAGTTTTCATGAACGTCCCTGTGTTGAACACAAGCCCCTCGGTTTCTCGTCGAGTCCGTCTCGTCGCCGCCGGCGCGCTCCTCTCCTTGTCGTCTGTAGCCCTTGCCCAAAACATTGCTGTCGTCAATGGAAAGCCTATCCCCCGCGCAAAAGCGGACGCTTTTGTGAAGGAACTGGTCAAACAAGGCCAGCAGGACACCCCTCAGCTTCAGGCCCTGGTGCGCCAAGAGCTTGTAGACCGTGAGATCCTTGTACAAGAGGCCGAGCGCCGTGGGCTCTCCGGAAAAGCAGACGTTAAATTCCAACTCGATAACGCCCGTCAACAAGTGCTAATCAATGCACTGGTCCAGGATCAACTGGCCAAAGCCGGTGTATCGGACGCGGATATCAAAGCAGAGTATGACCGTCTGACGAAGGGCGATGCGGGTAAAGAATATCGCGCACGTCATATCCTGGTCGAAAAAGAAGATGAAGCAAAAGCGATCATCGCCAAGCTAAAGAAAGGCGAGAAGTTTGAAGAGCTCGCCAAGCAGTCGAAGGATCCTGGCTCTGCCGCCAAGGGTGGCGATCTCGACTGGGCCAACGCCGACTCGTTCGTTCCCCCCTTCTCGAAGGCCATGGTGGCACTGGAAAAAGGCAAGATCACTGAGACCCCAGTACAGTCTCAGTTCGGATGGCACGTGATTCGCCTCGACGACGTTCGCGTGGCAAAACCGCCTGAGTTTGAGCAGGTGAAAGACCAGCTGGGAGAGTCAATGCGCCGTAAGAAGCTGCAAGACTTCCAGCAGCAGCTTAAGGCGAAGGCCAAGATTCAGTAATGCACTGACTCGGCTGTTCAGTGCCTTAGAGAGACCCGCCGGTGGCGGGTCTTTTTATTTCTAGTGCCGACCGAGCGCTATCGGATATCGACGGTCGTCCCGGGAGCGATCAGATCAAACAGCGAGACGATGTCACTGTTGCGCATACGAATGCAGCCGATGGATCCCGGCTCTCCCATATCGACCGATTCAGGGCTGCCGTGGAGGTAGACGTAACGACGCATCGTATCGACATCCCCAAATCGATTAAATCCGGGCTCGAGTCCAGAGAGCCAGAGAATCCTCGTCAGGATCCAGTCACGATGAGGAAACGCCTGTGCGAGCTCTGGAGACCAGATCTCCCCGGTTGGACGGCGACCGACAAATACCGTGTTCCACGCGGCACCCCTGCCGATCTTGGCGCGAATCTGATGTCGACCCAGAGGCGTTTGATAACTTCCCCGACGCTGTCCAGTCCCATTTTTTGAGGATGAGATAGCGACTTCCATCACCACCTTCCCCAGGGCATCGGGGGCCCATCGTAGGCCGCCTTCAAGAGACTCTGGCGCTAAGTCCAGAACCGTTAGCGTCTGGGCCTGGGTCGAGATCCGAATATGATGCTGTGGGCTGGGCATAAGGTTCAATTATCCGTCACGCTGCGCCTTCCGACGAGCGGCAAAAAACGACTGCAGCAGTGTGCCGCTCTCCTCGGCAAGTACCCCACCACGGACGTCTGCGTGATGGTTTAACGGCTTGGACGCATAGAGGTTCATCACACTACCCGCCACACCGGTTTTCGGGTCGGCAGTACCGAAGATGACATGACGAATACGAGCATGGAAGATCGCCCCGGAGCACATGACACAGGGCTCCAACGTCACATAGAGATCGCAGTCCGTCAGTCGATAGTTCCCCAGCCGTTGACTCGCATCTCTGATTGCAACCATCTCGGCATGCGCAGAAGGATCATGAGACAAGATGGGGCGATTAAATCCACGACCGATCACCTCACCATCCTTCACGACGACCGCACCGACCGGGACTTCTCCCTGGGCCGCCGCGAGACGGGCCTGTTCCAGCGCAAGCGCCATCCATCTCTGATCCGAGGACATGTCAGCGGACATATTGCGCGCGCCTATTGAAGAACGACTGAATGACTGCCTTCTCGAGCTCCACTGCAAGGAATACGATCAGACAGAATAATCCAATGATCTGCCAGGTCTCTAGACCAATTGGTGCTGTCCCAAACCAGTCATTGAATGGCGGTGCATAGGTCAGGCCAAGCTGCAGAACGATCAGTGCCAAAATTGCCCAGAGCATCCATGGGTTACCCGTCAGCACCTTCGGGGTAAGAGACGACGTCGTCAACCGACGGGTATTAAACAGATACGCGACATGGGCCATGACAAGGGTATTCATTGCGGCTGTTCGCGCAACTTCAATCGGACTTCCCCGGTCCATCTCCCAGAAAAATATTCCGAGACAGCCTGCCACTAAGAGCCCCGAGACAAACGCAATTCTCCAAATAAGATAACCGTCAATGAGCGACTGCCGCACAGGTCTCGGCGGGCGCTGCATGATGGCTTCGTCGGCCTTCTCAAAGGCAATCGCAAGTCCCAAGGTAATTTCTGTCACCATGTTGATCCAGAGAATCTGAACAGCGGTAATCGGCATGGTCATCCCCAAGAGAATGGCAATGATGAGCATCCCAGCCTCGCCACCGTTCGTCGGGAGTGTAAAGACGATGGACTTACGGATATTGTTAAACACCGTCCGCCCCTCCTCGACTGCAGCGGTAATGGAGGCGAAATTGTCGTCGGCCAGCACCATCTGTGCCGCTTCTTTTGCAGCCTCAGACCCTTTCTGCCCCATCGCTACGCCAACATCGGCGCGCTTTAAGGCTGGCGTGTCGTTAACGCCATCGCCTGTCATCACCACAAGCTCATTCAAGGCTTGAAATGCCTTCACAAGCCGCAGCTTGTGCTCAGGGAGTGTTCTCGCAAAGATATCGGTGACCCGAACTGCCCGCGCTAATTGCTCATCAGACATCAGGTCAATCTGAGATCCCGTGAGCACATTAAGCCGATCCGGTGTCGAGGAGAGTCCGATTGCCCGGCCGACAGCACGCGCTGTCTGCGGGTGATCCCCTGTAATCATCTTGATCGCGATGCCTGCCTCGCGGCAGCGTTGAATTGCCGATGTCACCTCGGGGCGTGGTGGGTCAGCAAGCCCCACAAGCCCCAGGAAAACGAACTCACCACGTTGAATCGCTGCGATAGTGAGTGGCTGTGAATCGGATTCTCTTGGATCAATTCGCTCAGCAAGGGCTAGCACGCGCATTCCCTGGGCGGCCAGAATGTCCATCTGACGCTGCCAATGATCACGATTGATGGGTACCGTTGAGTGATCAACCGCCATTTGTTCGCAGTGCTCGAGCACCCGCTCTGGGGCTCCTTTCATCACCACCAGGACCTCGCCTGTCGGGGTGCGATGCTGCGTGGCCATCCATCGTAGGTCGGGATCAAAAGGAATCAGTGAGGTCCGTTGATACTGCGTCCGAAGACTGCTGATGTTCAGTCCGGTGGTCTCCGCAAACCGAATTAAGGCGACCTCTGTTGGATCACCAACTGTGCGTTGCTCCCCTCCACCCCCTTGAATCTCAGCGTCATTACATAGGGCAGCGGCACGCCCCATACTCTGTAAGGCATCACCAACCGTCTGCTGAACCGTCATCTCATTGATGGTGAGTGTGCCGGTCTTGTCGGTGCAGATAACGCTGACCGCCCCTAACGCCTCGACGGCAGGAAGCCGTCGGATGATGGCGCGACGACTTGCCATACGTCGAACACCAATCGCTAAGGTGATGGTGACAATTGCGGGCAGTCCTTCCGGAATTGCCGCGACGGCCAGACTCACCGCGGCCATAAACATCTCCGACGGATCGAATGAGCGCCAGACGACTCCCAATGTAAATAGAAGCGCTGCAACGACTAAGATCACGACAGAGAGAATCTGACCAAATCGCGTCATCCGTCGTGTCAGCGGCGTCTGGAGCTGCTCAACGGAGCGCAGCAGACCACTTATACGACCCAGCTCGGTCTGCAGACCCGTTGCTGTCACGATGGCCTTGGCCTGCCCCGAAGTCATCAGGGTTCCTGCCCAGAGCATCGAATGTCGTTCTGTGAGCGGTGCGGTCTGAGGTACAGCGCGCGGATGCTTCTCAACGGCTAAGGACTCCCCTGTCAGCACCGATTCATCTACCGAGAGCCGGTGAGACTCGAGGATACGAAGGTCGGCTGGAACTCGGTCTCCCGCAGAGAGCATCACAAGATCGCCCTGCACCAAATCAGCGACGGCGATCACCCGACGCTCCCCCTCTCGGATGATCGTCACCGAGGGCGCGAGCATGGCCCGAATCTGATCGAGCGCCGCCTCCGCACGACCCTCTTGGATGACGCCAATAACGGCGTTAATCAGAGCGGCGGAGAGGATAACGGCGCTGTCGAGCCAGTGACCCAGAAAAAACGTGACCCCGCCCGCGACCAGGAGCAGATAGATGAGCAGATTGTGGAACTGCCGCAGGAACCGACGCCAGCGAGGCTGGCGTTGCGCTTGCGGCAACGCGTTGGGTCCGACGTCGGCTAGACGTCGAGCGGCGTCTGTATCGGTAAGTCCGGAATCCGCATGGGAGCCCGTGAGTTCAACGACCGCCTCTGGCGTCAGGGCCCATACGGCCTGACGATCACTGGGCACTGGCTTTCTTGAGGATCGTATACAGCTGGTCCTTGAGGTGGAGCTTTTCCTTCTTCAAGGTCTCAATCTCTTCGTGCGAGCCAGGCTCGATATGCGCTTCCATATTCTTGATCTTCTGATCAAGCTCGTTGTGTTTATCGAAAAGGCGTGAGAAGTGATGGTCAGATGTCTTGAGCTTGGTGATCAGATCGCGGTATTCAGGAAACATGGCTTATCCTCTCTAAACGAAATTCGGCTGCAATGTCACCATTTTAACCGAGTCGATCGAGAGAACTGCAGGCGCCTGCGGGCTAACGTTCTAGGACATAGGTTCCAGGTGCATCGACCAGCGGAGGATAGTGATTATCTGCAGGAGGAACCGGTCGCAGCGCTCCAGACCGAGCCGCCAGCCATTGCTGCCAGGCGGGCCACCACGAGCCGTCCTCAAGCATTGCTGTCTGGCACCATTGGTCTGGATCCACTAGTCCGGCATGCGAAGGACGACGCGATATACGGTAGTGGCGTTGTCGCTGCCCAGGGGGATTCGCAATCCCCGCATTGTGCCCCCCATCCGTCAGCACAAACGTGATTTCAGCAGGAGTAAAGTAATGCAGCTTAAAGACTGAACGCCAAGGGGCCACGTGATCCTTTTCCGTCGCAACACAAAAAATAGGCGTATCGATATCGCCTAACGAGATCACATGCCCGCCCACCACGAACCGCCCTTCGCTTAGATCATCATTCAGAAATAGACGGCGCAGATACTGACTGTGCATCTTCGCAGGCATTCGCGTTGCGTCTGCGTTCCACGCAATGAGGGGCGTCACTTCTCGTCGCTCCCCCATCAGGTACTCTTGGACTATACGAGACCAAATAAGATCACTGGACCGAAGCACCTGAAAGGCGCCTGACATCTGGCCTGCGGTGAGCACCCCTTTTTCGCGCATCTGTGCCTCGAGCAGCGTCACCTCACTCTCGTCAATAAATAAGGCTAACTCCCCGGGTTCAGAGAAATCCGTCTGCGCTGTAAAAAGTGTCATAGATCCTAGCGGATTGTTCGGTTCGCGACTGAGCGCCGCATTCGCAATCGCCAGAAGTGTTCCGCCGAGACAATAGCCGGCCGCGTGTAGCTTGGTCCCTGGATGATTCTCTTGGAGGATCTGAATCGCCTCCGTCAGTCCCAGCTGAAGATATTCCTCCATCCCAAACTGACTCTCGTTCTCCCCTGGATTCTTCCAGGAGATGCAATAGACCGTATGGCCATGGTCCACTAAGTATTCGACAAGTGACTGCCCTGGCGTGAGATCCAAGACGTAGTACTTCATAATCCAGGCCGAGATCAGTAAGACGGGCTCTGGATAGACCGAATCGGTCTTCGGGGAGTATCGAATGAGTTCGATCAGCGGATTCCGATAAATCACCTTTCCAGGCGTGACCGCAAGCTCGTGCCCCACCCGATACTGATCGACACCATGAGGTGGATGCCCCTGTGCAAGACGTTGTACATCTTCAATCCAGTTTCGGGATCCGGACAGAAGATTACGGCCTGCAGTATCGATCGTCTTTTGGAGCACGACCGGGTTTGTCCAAGGATAGTTTCCTGGAGATGCCATATCGAGCATCTGTCGCGCGCCAAAGGACACCAGATGGGCATGGTGCCGATCCACCCCGGGGACATTGGTGGTTGCCGCTTGCCACCATTGATCCAGCATCGAAAACGATGCCGCATAGAGGCTAAACGGCCAATGCTGCCAGGCATCGTTCTGAAACCGCTTGTCGAGCAGCTCCTCTGATGCTGCAGATGACTGCGGCGGGGTTGAACGCACTGCCAGCCCACGTATTGACGCTAGGGACGCTGCCGCAACTTGTCGCTGGGCCAACAGCATCAGATCCAGCCGTTTGCCAGGAGACAATAGAATATGGCCCGCCCAGTCCGTAGCAGCCAGCCATAAGGACATGGGCGATACGGAGAACGTTAACCCTGCAAGACGTGCGAATGCTTTTACATCAAGCGGATGCTTCGGGGTCTCAGGGTTTGTTGAAAGAAGCGATGCGTCAGACAGTGACGGACAGTTGTCGAATGGGTTATTCCCACTCAATCGTGGCAGGCGGCTTTCCGGAGATGTCATACACGACTCGGTTAATACCCCTGACTTCATTAATGATGCGGTTTGAGACCTGCGACAGCAGTGGGTGCGGTAGATGCGCCCAGTGCGCTGTCATAAAGTCACTCGTGACCACGGCTCGGAGTGCAACCACCCACTCGTAGGTGCGCCCATCCCCCATCACGCCCACCGATTTCACCGGCAGAAACACCGCAAAGGCCTGACTGGTCAGGTCGTACCAACTCTTTCCAATATCGCGCTGCTCGCAAAGCCCTGCCGCAACATCGGAAGGCTGCGCCTTTGTCGATCTGAGCGTCTGAATGAAGATATCATCGGCCCGCTGCAGAAGTTCCACATACTCTGGGTGAATCTCACCAAGGATGCGCACCCCGAGTCCAGGCCCCGGAAACGGATGACGGTAGACCATCTCTGGTGGAAGGCCGAGGGCCACGCCAAGTCGACGCACCTCATCCTTAAATAGCTCACGAAGGGGTTCGAGTAGCGACAGCTTTAACGTGTCCGGAAGCCCCCCGACGTTATGATGAGACTTAATCGTGGTGGCTTTCTTCGTCTTCGCCCCTGCCGATTCGATGACATCGGGGTAGATCGTGCCTTGGGCCAGCCACTTTGCGTTGGCAAGCTTGGCAGATTCTTCTTGAAAGACATGCACAAACTCACGACCGATGATCTTTCGCTTGTGCTCTGGATCTGACACGCCTTTTAATGCCGTCATAAACCGATCCGTTGCATTCACATGAATCACCTTGACGCCCATGTGCTGTGCAAAGGTCTGCATGACCTGGTCCGCCTCTTTCCATCGCAGTAGACCATGATCCACAAAGACGCAGGTCAGTTGATCGCCAATGGCCTTATGAATCAGCGCCGCCGCGACGGAGGAATCAACGCCCCCGGAGAGCCCGAGAATGACCTGGTCCGCACCGACCTGACGTCGAATCTGTGCGACCGCCTCATCGACATAATCCGGCATATTCCAGTCGGCTTTTGCGGCACAGATCTCAAGAACAAACCGCTGAAGAATTGCCGCGCCCTGCTTCGTATGAGTCACCTCTGGATGGAACTGCACCCCGTAAAAACCGCGTGTCTCGTCGGCCATACCGGCGATCGGGCAGCTCTCCGTCGACGCCATCAGCACAAATCCGTCTGGCATCGCAGTAACCTTATCCCCATGGCTCATCCAGACATCCAGCAGGCCGTGGCCCTCGGCAGTGCGATGATCCTCAATATCTTTGAACAGCTGGGTATGACCGCGGGCACGGATCTGTGCATAACCAAATTCACGCACTGATCCATTCTCGACCTTACCGCCAAGCTGCTCAGCCATGGTCTGCATGCCATAGCAAATCCCAAGGACAGGTACTCCCCGTCGAAACACCGCTTCCGGCGCTCGTGGTGTTTCATCCTCGGTCACAGACATCGGCCCACCCGAGAGAACAATACCTTTAAGCGTATCCGCGCTCCCTTCGATGCCATACCCATTCACAAAGGCATCCGTCACATCACAAGGGTGAATCTCACAAAAAACACCCGCCTCACGGATGCGTCGTGCTATCAGCTGCGTGAGCTGTGAACCAAAATCAAGAATCAGAATTTTTGAATGCATGGAGACAGGGCGGGTTGTGTTCGGGCCGGGTGCGGAACACACGGCCCGGTCAAACGCATTAATCGATGTGATAGTTGGGCGCTTCTTTCGTGATCTGAACGTCGTGCACATGCGACTCTCGAATGCCGGCACTCGTGATCTCAACGAACTGAGCACGCTGATGAAACTCCGGGATCGAGGCACATCCGCAATAGCCCATACTCGAACGAACCCCGCCTGCCAACTGGAACAGGATCTGCTTGACGCTTCCCTTGTAAGGCACACGCCCTTCGATGCCCTCTGGAACAAACTTATCGGGATTGGGGTTGTCGCCCTCTTGAAAGTAACGATCCGCAGACCCCGCCTGCATCGCTCCCACGGAACCCATGCCACGGTAGCTCTTATACGAACGTCCTTGGAACAGAATGATCTCTCCCGGTGCTTCGTCAGTTCCCGCGAACATCCCGCCCATCATGACCGCGTGTGCACCGGCTGCCAAGGCTTTGGCGACATCGCCAGAGTAACGAACACCGCCGTCAGCAATCAACGGGACACCAGAGCCCTCGAGCGCCTTCGCAACATTCGCAATCGCTGTAATCTGTGGAACACCGACCCCTGCCACGATACGCGTGGTACAGATCGATCCGGGACCGATCCCGACTTTCACACCATCTGCCCCGTGCTTGACCAACGCGAGCGCTGCTTCGGCCGTTGCGATATTGCCGCCAATCACCTGCACCTGGGGATAGTTCTTCTTCACCCACTGAACCCGGTTCAAGACCCCTGCAGAATGTCCGTGCGCCGTGTCCACCACAATGACATCAACGCCGGCTGCTGCCAACAGGGCGACTCGCTCTTCTGTTCCCGCACCCACACCGACTGCAGCGCCCACACGAAGCTTGCCTTGCGAATCACGACAGGCCTGTGGGTGCTCGATTCCTTTGAAAATATCTTTGACCGTGATCAGTCCGCGCAGCGCAAATTCATCGTTTACGACCAACACCCGTTCAATACGATGTTGATGCATCAAGGCCTTGGCCTCTTCAACGCTGGCCCCCTCCTTTACCGTCACTAGACGCTCACGCGGCGTCATGATGGCCGAGACTGGCTGATCAAGCCGTGTCTCGAAACGGCGGGCGCGATTGGTCACAATGCCCACGACCTTTCCGTCTTTGATCACCGGCAGCCCGGAGATCTTGCGCTCCGCACTCAGTCGAAGCAGATCGCGAACCGACATGTCCGGCGATACGGTGATCGGGTCTTTCACGACACCCGCCTCAAACCGTTTCACCTTCGCCACCTCAGTGGCCTGCTGTTCGGGCGTGAGATTCTTGTGAATGATGCCGATCCCGCCCTCCTCTGCGATCGCAATGGCCAGGCGCGCCTCGGTGACGGTATCCATGGCAGCGGAGACCACCGGCAGGTTTAAGTCAATGTCACGCGTGATTTTGGTCGCGAGCGAAGTGTCGCGGGGGAGGACCAGGGAGTAGTCCGGGACTAAGAGGACGTCGTCGAACGTCAGGGCTTTTTGCAGCAGGCGCATGGGCGCTCCAAAATTCCAAAGCCGAATTATACCGACCCTCCTTCCCTAGCGGCGAGCGGGTCTCTGGCGCGCCTCACGCTTAAGCCGTGCCCGCTCCCTGCGGGCTTCCTTGGGGTCCGCCAGCAGCGGTCTCCAGAGCTCTACCCGGTCCCCTGGCGCCAACACAGACGCCAAGGTCCGAGGCTCACCAAACACCCCGAATCCGCTCGCCTGATCCCAAGCAAGGACTAAGTCAGGATGGAGCTGTGGATGGCCACGCAGCTCCCCAAGGCGAGTCTCCCGGGGGACTTGCAGGCGCTGACGGATGACCCGCTCGGGGGTGGCGTAACAGACCTCAATCTCCACTAGCACCGGGATGCCCTATTCGCCATAGACGGCGTCGGCGCGCTGCACGAAGGCATCGACAAAGGTTGCCGCAATGTGGCCAAACACCGGACCGACAACCTTCTCCAGGATCGCGTTTGAGAAGTGATACTCCAGACTAAAGTCAACGCGACAGGCCTCTTCCGACAGCGCGGTGAATCGCCAATGACCTTCCAAGGATTTAAACGGCCCTTCCCGAAGGCGCATATCGATCCGCTCCCCAGGAACATTCACGTTATCCGTGCTGAAGGACTGCTTGATGCCCTTAAAGTCGATCTTGAGCTCGGCGAAGACGTGCTCCCCCTTTTGCTCTAGAATTCGCCCTCCCGCGCACCAGGGCAAGAAAGCGGGGTAGTCTTCACACTTGGCAACCAGCTCATACATCTGTTGCGCGGAGTGGGGCACCAAAACGGTTTTTGAAACGGCAGGCATCTGCGTATTTTATGTCGATCATCCAGAACAAAAAGGCATTTCACGATTACTTCATAGAGGAACGCTATGAGGCAGGGATGGCTTTGGAAGGATGGGAGGTCAAAGCCATTCGCGCCGGACGGGCCAATCTAAAAGAAGCCTATGTCATCGTTCGACAGGGAGAAGTCTTTCTTCTTGGTGCCCATATCTCTCCCCTGCCAGAGGCCTCGACCCATATTCGGCCAGATCCCGTCAGGACCCGAAAACTGCTGCTCAATGCTGATGAGATTCGAAAGCTCATTGGAAAGGTGGAGCGCGCCGGCTATGCCCTCGTTCCGATTGACATGCACTTTAAGCGCGGGCGGATCAAGCTCGAAGTCGGTCTTGCCAAGGGAAAAAAACAACACGACAAACGCGATACTGAAAAAGACCGCGAGTGGGCCCGAGAAAAACAACGGCTCCTTCGAGACACCGCGAAACGTCAGTAGCTATTGATTCTTGGCAATCGCCTGCCAGGTCTCCACGACCGTATCGGGATTAAGCGAGATCGACTGAATTCCAGAGGCCACGAGCCACTGCGCCAGATCCGGATGATCGGAGGGGCCTTGACCACAGATCCCCACATATTTTCCGGCGCGATTGCAGGCATCGATCGCCATCTTTAACAGCGCTTTTACTGCAGGATCGCGCTCATCAAATGCGGCAGCAACGAGTCCCGAGTCCCGGTCAAGACCAAGCGTCAGCTGCGTTAGGTCATTCGATCCGATCGAGAACCCGTCAAAGTGCTTTAAGAATGCATCGGCCAGCAGCGCATTCGAGGGAAGCTCACACATCATGATGAGTCGAAGGCCGCCCTGACCAGAGGCATCCGCACCGCTGCCCCGCTTGAGCCCGTAGCGGGCGAGCAGTTTCTCCACCCCTTCCGCCTCGGCCACCGTACGGACAAAGGGCACCATCAGCTCCACGTTGGTGAGCCCCATGGTCTCCCGCACACGATGCATGGCGATACATTCCATCTCAAAACAGGCTTCGAAATCAGCCGCAAGATAACGCGATGCGCCACGGAACCCGAGCATTGGATTTTCTTCTTCGGGTTCGTATCGCGAACCACCGATGAGCTTGCGATATTCGTTGGATTTGAAGTCTGAGAGTCGGACGATCACTGGCTTGGGCCAGAACGCGGCCGCAATTGTCGCTACCCCCTCTGCGAGCTTGTCGATGAAGAACTCTCTCGGGGTGTCATGGCCACGCGAGACCTTCTCGACGGCATTCTTGAGGTCCGCATCGACATTGGGATAGTCCAGAATCGCCTTGGGGTGAACGCCGATGTTGTTGTTGATAATGAACTCCAGTCGGGCCAGCCCCACCCCATGATTGGGGGTGGACTGGAAATCGAATGCCAGCTGTGGGTTACCCACGTTCATCATGACCTTCACACCAATCGGTGGCATCTCTCCCACTTGAACGGTCGAGACTTCGGTCTCAAGTAGCCCGTCATAGATCTTGCCGGTGTCCCCTTCCGCGCACGAGACCGTCACCATCTGACCGTCTTTGACATGGTCGGTCGCGTCGCCGCAGCCCACAACTGCCGGGATGCCAAGCTCACGAGCGATGATGGCCGCGTGGCAGGTACGACCGCCCCGGTTGGTCACAATGGCCGAAGCCCGCTTCATGACTGGTTCCCAGTTTGGATCTGTCATATCCGTCACCAGGACATCACCAGGCTGCACACGCTCCATCTCGCGGGCATCTTCAATGACGCGCACGGCACCCGCACCAATCTTCTGACCAATCGCTCGTCCATGGGCTAAGACGTCACCCGTCGCCTTGAGCTTGAACTTCTGCTGGGCATCCCCCGCCTTGTGCTGGGACTTCACAGTCTCGGGCCGTGCCTGAAGAATGTAGAGTTTGCCGTCTCGACCATCGAGACCCCACTCAATGTCCATCGGACGCTGATAGTGCTTCTCGATAATCAATGCATACCGGGCGAGCTCAATCGTCTGCTCATGCGTTAACGAATACCGGCTTCGATCGGTTACAGACACGTCTTCGGTCTTGACGGCCTTGCCTGAGGCTGCCCGCTCTGCGTCTGAGCAGAAGGTCATCTTGATCAGTTTGCTGCCCAGCTGACGGCGAATCACGGGAAACTTGCCCTTGGTTAACATCGGCTTGTGAACATAAAACTCATCAGGGTTCACAGCGCCTTGCACAACGGTCTCTCCAAGACCGTAGGAGCTCGTGATAAAGACGACATCCTGAAAACCGGATTCGGTATCCATGGTGAACATCACCCCGGCAGCCCCCAAATCCGATCGAACCATTCGCTGGATCCCTGCGGATAAGGCAACATCCGCATGGGCAAATCCTTTGTGAACGCGATAACTAATCGCGCGGTCGTTATAGAGTGATGCAAACACGTGCTTGATCTTATCGAGCACATCATCAATGCCCATGACATTTAAGAATGTCTCCTGCTGACCGGCAAACGAGGCATCGGGCAGGTCTTCAGCGGTCGCAGACGATCGGACTGCGACGGAGATCCCAGGACTTTCATCGATGAGCGTCTTATAGGCCGTGCGAATCTCAGCTTCCAACGCCTCGGGCAGCGGTGTCTCCACCACCCAGCGACGAATCTCTTCACCGCAGCGGGCCAGTTCGCGGACATCATCCACATTGAGCTGATCTAAGGCCTTATTGATGCGATCTCGGAGTCCACCATGATCAAGGAAGGCGCGAAATGCAGCCGCGGTCGTCGCAAAGCCCCCTGGGACCCGAACCCCGGCGCTGTCGAGCTGAGAAATCATCTCTCCGAGCGATGCATTTTTTCCGCCAACCGAATCGACATCGGTCATGCGAAGCGCTTGAAAGGGAACGACCCAACGTTGGGAGGATTGAACCGAGTTGTTCATTCAGACCACCTAAAAGATAATGAGGCTAACGCAGATAACTCGGGATTCTACCTAGTCTTTCGCCTATGCCCTTTTCAGCCCTGGACACCAATGCGCCCCAGTCGCCGGGCACCCCTGTGAAACCGGCCGGACAGACGGTTTTCTTTGTCTCAGACGGCACTGGTATTACGGCAGAGACCTTCGGCACGTCGATCCTGGCCCAGTTTGATAGCCTGCGGTTTCGGCTTCGGCGCATCCCATTCGTCGACAGCCTGGAGAAGGCTGACCAGGCCGCCAACACCATCGTGACCCAGGGGCAGGACGACGGAAAGCGTCCGATTGTCTTTTCAACCCTGGTCAATGCAGAGATTCTGGCTCGGATTCGCAAGGTTCCGGCCCTGCATCTCGACATGTTCCAGACCTTCGTGGAGCCCCTGGAGCGCGAACTAGGCATGAAATCGAGTCACACGATTGGACGATTCCATCATGCGACGGACACAGATGCCTATAAAGATCGCATTGAAGCGATCAATTTCTCGCTGGCGCATGACGATGGCCAGTCGGTAAAAAATCTGCAAGAGGCCGATGTGATTCTGATTGGTGTTTCTCGAAGCGGAAAAACGCCGACGAGTCTTTACCTAGCCATGCAGCACGGACTGAAGGTCGCAAACTGTCCACTGATTCCGGAAGACTTTGAACGAAACAGCCTGCCGTCGACGATTCTTCCGTTCAAATCAAAACTCTTCGGCTTAACCATTGATCCTGATCGGCTCTCTCAGATCCGCAATGAGCGACGCCCCGGATCCAAATACGCCTCGCTCGAAAACTGCCGAATGGAAGTCAGCAGTGCAGAACAGCTCATGAAGCGTGAATCAGTGAGCTGGTTATCGACCACCACTAAGTCCATTGAAGAGATCGCGACGACCATTTTGACGGTCTTAAACATTGGCCGCTAGCCGCTGGTACAAACTTACTGACCAGCGTAATGTCGTCGACGCTGCATCTCAAACAGACACACCGCTGCAGCGTGAGACACATTGAGGGATTCGACCTCGGAAGACTGTGGAATACGCACGAGCACGGACTGCGCCATCAGCGTTTCGGAGACGCCATCGCCCTCTTGCCCAAAGATCCAGGCACAGGGTTGTTCTAAGGGAAGTCCTGGCGCATAGAGCGCCTCCGCCTGCGGATGGTTCGCCGTTGCAAAGCAAGACACGCCCAGCGACGCGAGCTCGGTCAGCAACGTTGACTCAGACAACTGATCACGAATAGACAAGGCAAAGTGGGCACCCATCCCAGCACGTAACGCCTTGGGCGACCAGGGGTCTGTCGACCCCTGCAGGCACCAGACTTGCGTAATGCCCGCCGCCGCCGCCGTACGGAAAATCGCCCCCAAGTTTCCTGGATCTTGTATCCGATCAAGGATGACGATATCGCCCTTGGTGACCGTTGCGGACGCTGTCGAGATCACCAGTCCCCATCCGATAGAAGTCTCCACTTGGCTGATCTCCTCGAATAGGGCTCGAGACAGTTGTATGACCTGACCAACCATCGCCTGCAACTGTTGATCTGGGATCCCTAATGCGTCGGTCACCGAAGTAAGGGAGACGCCCTCACTGATCACGAGCTCGAAACGACCCTGACGCTCGACCGTCTGCTTGGCGGCCGCCTGACTTAGCCGTGCGCCCTCCACCCATGCACGCTGCAGGCTGCGACGTGCTCTCGCATCAGTAACCACCTCACGGAGCTGTTTAAACTGTGCGTTCTGTCGTGAACTGATCTCATGAATGGTCAGCATCATCTGGATGATCCGATGACGGCGCCCGAATGATCGGACCCATACGGCTGATGGAGTAGCTGGCGAACCGGCGCAAATGATCGTCGATGCACAGGGGAGACACCATGTTGTTTTAACTGAGCAAGGTGCAACGCGGTCCCATAGCCCGCATGCTTGGCAAAGTGATAGCCGGGATAGATCTGATCGAGCTGCCGCATCTCTTCATCGCGACTTGTCTTGGCCAGGATCGACGCCGCAGAGATCTCGGTGACCGTTTGATCCCCTTTGATAATCGCTTGCGTTTGATACGGCCAGGTCCATGGTCCCTCAAAATCGCACGGGCGGTGGCACCCATCCACTTGAACCTGCAGTGCCTCAACGAGGAGATCCTCTTGACGTTGCCGCAGCTGCTCGATACAGGCCTCGACCGCACGAGCCATGGCAAGAAATGTTGCACGCAGAATATTCATCTCATCAATTTCTGCCACGGTAGAAAATCCAATACCGTATGCAAGACTCTGCGCTCGGATGATGGGTGCAAGTCGTTCTCTTCGAACGGCTGATAAGCGCTTTGAGTCCGCAAGCCCCTCAATTGGGTGTAATGGATCAAGACAGACCGCTGCCGCCGCGACAGGGCCGGCCAGTGGTCCGCGACCCGCCTCATCAACGCCGATGATGAACACCGTCGAGCTCCTCTGATAGCAACGCTGAAATTCGCTCGGCTGCACCACACCGCAACTGTTCATGCAGCCCGGTAAAGGCATCCACCATCTCTGCCGTTGCATCACCTTGATCCAACAGCGCTAGGACCTCTGACGCGAGTCGAGCCTCGGTCATCTCGTCTTGGATAATCTCTGGGACGAGTCTGCGCTGCAACAGGATGTTGGGAAGCCCGATGTCTTGTATCAGCGCACGACGCTTCATGAGCCGATAGGTCAACGGTGGGACGCGATACCCAATCACCATGGGCCTTTTAAACAGCGCCGCCTCCAAGGTCGCAGTCCCGCTGGCAACCAGGACAACATCCGCGGCGGCCATCACGGCATGCGAGACGGGCCCAGCCGTTAGACTGCCCTGCGTTGCGCCAATCAGTTGAACGCCCTGCTCGCGGGCAAGACGAAAATCTGGATGCTGTTGGATCTGACGAGCCGTTACTGGTGACGATGCAGGAATGATGATCTGCGCATGCGCGGCAAGTCGCCGTGCCGCGCCGAAAAACGCTGGACCGTTATAACGAATCTCACCCGCGCGCGATCCAGGCATCACTGCGACAACGGGAGCAGGCCCAAGGCCGAGTGCGGCCTTGGCGGCTTGCTGGTCGATCTGCATGGGAATCTGATCGGCAATCGGATGACCCACGTAAGTCGCCCGAACGGCGCTTGATCGATAACAGTCAAGCTCAAATGGAAAGATACAGAGCATGTGATCCACGGCTTTCTCGATGGCCTGGAGTCGTTCGGGACGCCAGGCCCAGATCGAGGGGCTGACCAGATGAACCGTTCGACAGTCTGGCGATCGAAGTCTTGCCTCAACGCCAAGATTAAAGTCCGGCGCATCTACACCGAGATAGACGCAGGCGGGCCAGTCCTTCGCCCGTCGAATCAGACTCCTTCGGATCGCCAGGATCGACAAAATCTTCGATAAGGCCTCGACGTAGCCCCGAACAGCAAGGGCATCACTGTCAAACCAACGCTCAAGCCCCGCCTGACTCAACAACGGACCGCCGATCCCTGCAGCCGTCAGCGTTGGCCTTTGGTGACGTAACCGTGCCAACGCCTGGGAGGCAATCAGATCGCCGGAGGCCTCTCCGGCAACCGCAACCAGCCTATCGCACGATGCCACGCGTTGCGGATCCAAGAAACGCCAGCAACGGGCGGATGACGACTTCGTGATCGTCCCCGGTTGCGCCAACCGACGTGGGGTCTCCAAGAATGTCCATCGCCTGAGATAGCGTATGCCCAGATTTGTATAGCGTCTTATAAGCGCGTCGGAGCACTGCGACTTGGGACTCGGTGAATCCCCGACGCTTTAAGCCTTCAGAGTTCACCCCGTGCGCCGATGCCGGATTGCCCGTGGCCATCACATAAGTAGGGAGATCCTGAATCAGCGTCGTTCCTGCGCCTGTCATGGCATGAGCCCCAATCTTGACGAACTGATGCACGCCCGTGAGCCCCCCAAGAATGGCCCAGTCGCCCACCGTGACATGGCCGGCCAGCTGCGTCGCATTGGCCATAATCGTATGCGAACCGACATGGCAGTCATGCGCTATGTGAACATAAGCCATGATCCAGTTGTCATTTCCAACCCGGGTAACGCCGTCGTCCTGCGTTGTACCAAGATTCACCGTACAACACTCACGAAAGGTATTGCCATCCCCAATCACGAGGCGCGTCGGTTCACCACGGTACTTCTTATCCTGAGGTGCGCCGCCGATGACCGCATGAGAGTGGATGGTGTTGTTACGCCCGATGGTCGTCGCACCGATCACCTGGGCATAGGCATGAATTCTCGAGCCCTCGCCGATCTTGACGCCAGGACCGACGATCGCAAAGGGGCCAATCTCAACCTGATCTCCGATCTCTGCTGAGGGATCTACTAATGCCGACGAATGAATGCGGGCCATTCTCACTAGTCCTTCTGCGGCAGGTCACGCAGCGCACACATCAAGTCCGCCTCGGCAGCCACCTGACCGTCAACCAAGGCCTGCGCCTTGTATTTCCATAGCAGGCGAGACTGGCGCTCAATCGATACATGCAGCATCACAATGTCACCAGGAACGACGGGCCGCTTGAATCGACAGTTATCAATACCGACAAAAAAATACAACGAATTGGCGTCGGACTTACTGCCCATGGTCTTAAAGGACAGGATGCCTGCAGCCTGTGCCAAGGCCTCGACAATCAGTACGCCCGGCATCACCGGGTAATGCGGAAAGTGGCCATTAAAGAACTCTTCGTTGATACTCACATTTTTCTGGGCAACGATCCGCTCGCCCGGAATCACCTCGACGACCTTGTCGACCAGTAGAAATGGGTAGCGATGCGGAAGTGTCTCGAGAATTTCACGAATATCCATGTCGGTGTTTCCTTAAAAAAATCGGTATGGGCTAGACCCATCAACTGTCCGCAGGATCAGATCCGTCTGGCGCAGATCGGCTGAGTGCTCGGATTCTCTGTCGAAGCGCCGGCAGGCGCTTGACGGTCGCAGCACTCTTCTCCCATTGCGTCTGCGTCTGTAACGGAAAAACACCCACGTACTTATCCGCCTGGGTAATCGTCGAGGTCACGAGACTCATCGGACCAATAATCGTGCCATCCGCAATTGAAAGATGGCCAAGAATCCCCGCCGCGCCACCAATCTGGCAATGGGCCCCAATGACCGCACTGCCGGCCACGCCAACACAAGCCGCCATTGCCGTGTGATCACCAATCCGAACGTTGTGGGCGATCTGAATCTGATTATCGAGCTTCACCCCGTGACCAATGACCGTATCGTCTAGGGTGCCCCGATCAATCGTCGTATTGGCACCAATCTCCACGTCATCTCCGATCCGGACCCCTCCTACCTGGGGGATCTTCAACCACGCGCCATCGGCCTGAGGTGCAAATCCAAATCCATCGGATCCAATCACAACCCCGGAATGAATGACTGCCCGATCACCGATACGCACGTCCGAATACAGCGTCACCCGGGGATGAAGCAATGCGCCTGATCCAATCTGAACAGCCTCCCCCAGAATGCAGCCGATCCCAATATCCGTATCGGACCCGATCACGCAGTGAGGGCCGATCACGACATGGTCAGCGATTCGTACGCGTTCTCCTAACACCGCCGACGGATGTACCACCGCAGAGGGCGCGATCATGGTTGCCAGGACACTGGCCATTCGCTGCTGCCGCTGAAGAAGCGTTGCTGCCCTCGCAAAATAAAGATAAGGATCTGTTGTCTCAATCAAGCAAGCGGTCAGTCCAGCCCCGCGGGCCAAGGCCGCATCCTTGAGAATAATGAGCCCGGCCTTCGTCTGAGCTAACTGTGACTGATAGCGAGGATTGGCAAGAAAACTGGCGTCGTCTGGCGTTGCGCTCGGCAGGCTTGAGAAACGACGAATAGAGGTGTCGGGGCTGCCGTGCAGCTGGCCACCCAGCGCGTCGACGAGTGCTGCCGCAGTCAGAGATGACGACCTATCGCCTGAGTTCATCGCTCGTCCAGCCGTGACCCTAAGATCAGATAGGCGGAGATCACGGGGAATCCGCCCGACGAAAACTACCGCGAGCCTGCGGCGTTTAAGGCGCGTAAGACCTTATCGGTAATATCGATTCGCGGTGATGCGTAGACCGCATCCTGAAAGACGATATCGATCTTCTCGGCCTCTGCCACCTGCCGGATGGCCCGGGTTGCACGCTCAAGAATCAGTGCGGTCTCCTCGTTCTGGCGACGATTCGCGTCCTCACGGAATTCACGCTGACGACGCTGCAGGTCACGCTCAAAATCAGCGGTCTCTTTCTGCAGCTTACGGCGGTCTGCCTCGGACATGACCGCGGCATCACGTTCGAGCTTAGCGACCATGCCCTGAAGCTGCTTGCTGCTCTCTTCGAGCCCCTGACGACGCTTGAGGAATTCTTGGTCTAGCTTCTGAAGCGCCGTCTTCGCCGCAGCGGAATCCCGTAGGATTCTTTCAAGACTCACAAACCCGACCTTAGATCCCTCTGCATGGGCGACGCCTGAGCTCAAGAAGGCAATGACCAGCGCCACGCCCACGACCGCAAGCCGTATGGTGCGCGATAGCGAATTCGTCATGTGGATTCCAACTGCAGGTGCCATCATCGTCAAAGTCAAACTCCGTTCAAAAGAGAGATCATTTTCTCACGAATTGGCGAGTTTAAAAGCCCGTTCCAATCTGGAACTGGAAGCGCTGCGTCTCATCGGTCTCTTTCTTCTTGAGAACCGTTCCAAGACTGATCTTGAGCGGGCCGACCGGGGATAGCCACGAAAGACCCACCCCCGTGGAAGCACGAAGGTCATCAAAAGCAATGGGTTCCCCCTCCTGCCAGACGCTTCCGGCGTCAAAGAAGGCAAATACCCGAACCGTTTTATCTTGAGACATCCCGGGCAGCGGCGTGAGAATTTCACTATTAAAAATGAACTTCCGATTGCCGCCCAGTGACGCATTATCGATCGGATCGCGGCCGCCAATACCGCCCCCCTTAAAGCCACGAATGGATCCGATACCCCCGACGTAATAGTTTTTCAGCAACGGATAGTTCTTGCCGCCAAGCCCTTCGCCAATACCGATCTCACTGTTTAAGGCCAGGGTCACCATCTTGGTGAGCGGATGGAAATACTGATGTCCATAGGAGAGTCGAACGTACTCCAGCGTTCCAAATGGCGTTGCGTAATCCAGATTGGCATACTGCGACCGACCACGAGTGGGCGCGATTCCACTGTCGCGGGAATCACGTGACCAACCGAACGTGAGCGAGTAAGCAGAAAATGTATCGGTTCCAAACCGATCCAGCTCGGCAGCGATTCGGGACGGCCAGAGCAGCCGATTACCGCCATACTGACTCTGTTCGAAATTAGCACCGATGAAGAGTCGATCCTCTTCGGTATAGGGAAGACCAAACCGAACGCCAGCCCCCTGCGACTTCACCGAGTAGGTATTCCCTGCGCTGAGTTCATCGGGTTGGAATCGGCGAACATGAAAATCGAGCGCCCGACTGACGCCGTCCTCGGTCCAGTAAGGATCGGTGTGACTGACCGCGAGCGTCTGGCTGATGCGGCCGGTATTGACATCAATCGACACGTTCGTGCCTGTTCCCAAGAAGTTCTGCTGACTGAGCGATGCCGTGAGCACCACGTTCTCAGTACTGGAAAAACCGATACCGCCAGAGACTGTTCCAAGAGGACGCTCTTCCACTTTCACCGTCAGGTCCACCTGATCGGGTACGCCAGGAATCTGGGCGGGATCGACGGTGACCTCCTTGAAAAAGCCAAGACGATCGATTCGATTGCGAGACAGACGAATTCGGTCTGCGTCATACCAGGCGGCCTCGAACTGGCGCATTTCGCGCCGAATGACCTCATCACGCGTCCGTGCGTTACCAATGATGTTGATGCGACGAACATAAACCCGACGACCTGGATCCACTTGGAGCACGAACTTGACGGTGCCCGTCGCCCGATCGATGTCCGGGTTCGGAATCACATTCGAGAAGGCATACCCAAGATCGGCCATCCGATCATTAATGGCCTTCGTGACATTCTGGAGTTCCTGGTTAGAGAAGGTGGAACCAGCTTTGATGGTCACAAGCTTTTTAAATTCCTCGTCTCGCCCAAGGAGATCCCCCACCAGACGGACATCCTGAACTTTATATTTCTCGCCTTCGTTGATCACAATCGTGATGAACACGTCCTTCCGGTCAGGCGACAACGACACCTGTGTCGAATCCACCGCGAATTCCAGATACCCTCGATTGAGATAGAACGACCTTAGCGCCTCGAGATCCCCCGTAAGCTTCTGACGCGAGTACTGGTCCGCCTTGGTATACCAGGTCATCATCGTGGGGGCGGAGAGCTTAAACTCGCCAAGTAATTCCTTCACCTTAAACGCCTTCGCCCCAACAATCCGAATCTCTTTGATCCGGGCATCTTCTCCTTCGTCGATCGCAATCTGAATCGCGACTCGATTCCGCTCCAGCGGCGTCACGGTGCTCACAATCTTGACGTCATATTTACCGCGACTCAGATACTGACGCTTGAGCTCTTGCTCGGCGCGATCCAATAATGCTTTGTCAAAGGTACGAGACTCGGCAAGCCCTGTATCGCGCAACGCCTTTAACAACTGGTCTTTATCAATCTCTTGCGATCCACTGACCTCGACGATGCCAATGGCAGGTCGCTCTTCCACGGTGACCACCAGCACCTCGCCATCGAGCGCTAGCCGAACGTCCTTGAAGAAACCGGTCGCAAACAAGACCCGCACCGCCTCCCGGGTCCCCTGCTCGGTCACCCGATCACCGATCTGAATCGGAAGATAAGAAAAGACCGTTCCTGGCTCAATCCGCTGCAGTCCCTCGATCCGAATGTCCCGGACCGCAACGCCCTGGATTGGCGAGGCAACCGGGGAAGGTGCGGGAGACTGTGCAAGACTCGCCTGAGCAACAAACACTGAAAGCGAGGCTGCGATGAGCGCCGACGGTCTGATGACCGTGGCGCGGGTGTTACTGCGTTGAAACCGTCGAGTCATTTTATGAACCACCTGAATCCCTACCAGCCCGCAATCCGAGCAAAATCATTCACCAACGCCACTACGGTCAGGCCCATGATGAGCACCAACCCCATTCGCCTGCCAGCCTCTTGAACCTCGGCAGGAAGCGGCCTGCCCCGGACAAACTCCCAGAGATAATACAAGAGGTGCCCCCCGTCTAACATTGGTATCGGCAAGAGGTTCAAAACCGCGATGCTGATACTAATTAGGGCTAAAAATCCGATAAATGCATTGACGCCACTCTGCGCGGACTGCCCAGCCGCATCCGCAATCGTCACCGGTCCACTGATCTGGCGCCACGAGATCTCACCCATGACCATTCGACCCATCGCCGACAAGGTCAGCTGACTCATCTCCCAGGCGCGCGTCACCCCCTTGATCAGGGCATTCGGAGGCGACTCTGCAACATGGATCGTTGCGACATCCGCCGCCACGACTGCGCCAATTCGCGGTATGCCGTCGGCACCAATGACGGGGCGAATCGTGACGCGTTCGGTCGCGCCGTCTGCCGATACCGTCAGCGTGAGCGGCGCACCCGCCGATGTCTTCACCGTTTGAATCAACACATCGGGAAACAACACCGGTTGATCTTGGATCGCCACAATGCGATCGCCTGCAATCAGGCCCGCCTTCGCCGCCGCACTCTCTGACTGGACCTGCATCAGTTTGACGCCGCGACTGTTCGGGACGAGCCCCATTTCATTGAGCAGCTGGTTTGCGTCCGCATTACTTTTGCCATCCTTGGGCCGCACGGGAACCAGGGCTGCTTGAATCTGTTGGCCATTGGGGCGCTGCGCGACAACGGAAATGCTCGAACGCCCCTCACCGACGTAGGCCTGGGCCACCCGCCAACGCAAATCCGTAAAGCTCTTGATGGGTTGATCATCGACCACCAGCAGACGATCCCCTTGGGCGAGCCCAGCAACCGCCGCTGCAGATGCGACTGGAGGCTGCGCAATGACGGGTTCAGGCTCTTCCCGTCCAATGGAGAACAACAGCGCGTAGGCGAATGCTGCGAAGATAAGATTCGCAAGTGGCCCGGCAACCACCACAAACGTTCTCGCAAGCAAAGACTTTGATTCAAACGAGGCGTCATCCATCCGAACGTAGCCCCCAAGCGGAACCGCCGCAACCACCCATTCCGTATTCGATCGTTTCGAACGCCATTGGATCAACGCACGGCCAAATCCCACCGAGAATCGGAGCACCTGGATACCGCAGATCCTCGCAGCGAGGTAGTGTCCCATCTCGTGGACCACCACCAAAATACCAATGGCGAGCAGAAAATACAGTAACGTGCTCATAGCGCCCGCTGCGTGCAGAAGGCGGTGGCCGCTGCTCTGGACTCAGCATCTAACGCCAGCAGCGCTTCCAGCGATTCCGGGGCCGCCCAGCGATGCGACAGCGATGACAAAGTCTGCTCAACGACTTCGAAAATACCGCCAAAGGCCATGCGCTCTGCAAGAAACGCCTCTACCGCAACTTCATTGGCCGCATTCAAGATGGCAGAAGACGCGCCCCCAACGCGGAGCGTCTGCCGCGCGAGCGCGAGCGACGGAAACCGATCCTCGTCCGGCGGCTCAAACTCAAGGGTTCGGACTGACCGCCAGTCCAACATCGCCACCGATGACGGCATGCGTTCAGGCCAGCGCATGGCACAGGCAATCGGTGTTCGCATATCGGGCGAGCCCATTTGGGCAAGTGTTGATCCATCGGCAAATTCCACCATGGAGTGCACAACACTCTGGGGATGCACCACGATATCAATTAATGTTTCGGGCATATCGAACAACCAATGCGCTTCGATCAGCTCCAACCCTTTATTCATCATCGTGGCCGAGTCGACGGAAATCTTGCGGCCCATCGTCCAGTTCGGATGGGCGATTGCCTGCCCGACCGTGGCATGGCGAATCGCCTGCATATCCCAGCGTCGAAAGGGTCCCCCTGACGCCGTGAGCAAGAGACGTGTCACCCCATGAGGTCTTTTAAAACAACGATAGTCTGTGCCCAGACATTGAAAGATCGCGTTGTGCTCACTGTCGATCGGCAGAATGATCGCCTGGCCCTTTTTGGCGGCGTTGACAAAGAGACTCCCCGCCATCACCAGCGCTTCTTTATTCGCCAGCAAAATCTTTTTGCCGGCCGCCGCTGCTGCAATCGCTGACGGAAGTCCTGCAGCGCCAACGATCCCGGCCACCACCATCGAGATACTTGGTGCTGTCGCTGCCTCTACCAACGCCTCGGGTCCCGACAGAACCTCGATCGTCTTGGCCCACGATGACTGGCGAAGCTGATCGCGAAGCTGCTGAGCAGCGGCCCCATCGGTCATCACGATGACCTTGGGAAGAAATCGCTGCGCCAGTCCGACCATCTTGTCGACCTGACGATGTGCCGTGAGGACGGTCGCCTGAAATCGCTCGGGATGTTGTCCAATCAAATCCAGGGTGCTCTCACCGATCGATCCGGTGGCCCCAAGTACGGCAACATGTTCAACCATATCCGAGCTCTCCCCTAGCGCGACAGGGCCCCAATTTGAACTAATGAGACCAGCCCCATGGTAACGGGAACGACGGCCAAAAGCGCATCGAGCCGATCCAACACACCGCCATGTCCGGGTAATAACCGACCTGAGTCCTTGACCCCTGCCGCACGTTTAAGCAGCGACTCATAGAGATCTCCCATCACGCTCACCAAGGTCAACAAAATCACCACCAGACTCAGAAGTAACCATCCCAGTTCGAGACGCATCCACGAGAAAAAGGTTCCGACAGGATTGACGGGTGAGACAGTACTCGTCAGTGCAAGGACGACCGTCAGTACGAGATTCGCGATAACTGCACCCGCTACCCCTTCCCAGGTCTTCCCAGGGCTAATGCCAGGCGCAAGCTTGTGTCGACCAAAGGCGCGCCCCGCAAAATACGCCGCTGTATCCGCCACCCAGACCAGCAGCAGCACGGACAAAAGAAAACTTTTTCCGAGCCCATCCGCCTGGACCAGCGCGACCCAGGTGGCGATGGTGAGCAGGATCGCGGCCGCTCGCGAGACCAGACCAGTCCCCAGCATGGACCTTCTACGGTGGAGTGACAGCGGCACGATGATCAACCAGAACAGCGTTGCAACGCCGTAAAGTGAAAGCACCCCTTCCCCGGAACCCATTGCTGCCAACTGAATCATCGGCACACGAGTCAGTGCGGCTGCGCCAAGTGCGATCAGCAGCGCGCCAATCAGGGCGCCGGTGAGACGAGACATGCCAAGAAGCACCAGCCACTCCACACAGGCCAGGCTTACCATCAGCAACAACAGTAGATCAAAGGCAATCGGGGGCGCGAGCCAGGCAACGAGAACCAGCCCAACTAACGCAATCAGTGCGGTCAGGACACGGGTGTAGAGCATTCGAGCAGTTGAGCCGAGGTACGACCGAATCGTCTCTCCCGCTGACGGTAGGACTGTATGGCCAACTCGAGCTGGGCATCGTCAAAATCAGGCCAGAAACAATCCGTGAAATAGAACTCTGCATAGGCGAGCTGCCAGAGCAGAAAATTGCTAATGCGCTGCTCACCCCCGGTTCTTACATAGAGGTCAGGCTCCGGTGCAAATCCCATCGAGAGATAGGGCGAGAGCATTTCTTCCGAAAGGGCCGATCCCGCCGCCGCGAGTTCGGGATGCGCATCGAGCATGGCACGCGTGGCCTGCAGAATATCCCACCGCCCGCCGTAGTTCGCTGCCACGGTGAGATGAAAGGCGTCGTTGTCTTGGGTGGTCATCTCGGCGCGCGCGATCATGTCGCAAAGATTCTTGTTGAACGCGGTGCGATCACCAATCACCCGAAGACGAACACCATTAGCCTTCAGATCGCGAACCTCTCGCTCCAACGCTTTGATAAAAAGCCCCATCAGAAAGGACACTTCTTCTTCCGGACGCCGCCAGTTTTCCGAGCTAAAGGCAAACACCGTCAGATATTTCACGCCCCGTCGCATACAGGACTCCACCACCCCGCGGAGCGCAGCAACACCGCGCTCATGACCCACCATCCGAGGAAGATGTCGTTTCGCAGCCCATCGGCCATTGCCGTCCATGATGACCGCAATATGCTGCGGCACATCCGAGACCTGTGGAATCACCAAGGTAGAACTCGGGGGTTGGGTCTGGTTTGTCAAGGGTCGCTTTCGGTCAGTGGTGAAGGGGGCGCCCTAGACCGTCATGATCTCGGACTCCTTTTGAGTCACGAGTTTATCAATATCCGCTATATATTTGTCAGTCAGCTTCTGAGCATCGTCCTGACCACGACGCTCGTCATCTTCCGAGATCAACTTCTCTTTCACCAGCCTCTTTAACGCCTCATTAGCGTCGCGTCGGATATTTCGTACTGCAATCTTCGACTCTTCACCCTCGTGACGCACCACCTTCGTGAGTTCGCGACGACGCTCTTCGGTCAGTGCGGGCATCGGCACACGGATCAGATCGCCCGACGTGGCGGGATTTAGACCAAGGTCAGAATCGCGAATCGCCTTCTCCACCGCTGCAACCAGCTTCTTTTCCCATGGCTGAACACCGATGGTTCGGCTATCGACGAGATTAACGTTCGCCACCTGGTTAATCGGGGTGGGATTACCGTAGTAGTCCACCATGATGTGGTCCAAAAGACCAGGATGGGCGCGGCCAGTACGGACCTTCGCAAGGGTATTCTTGAGCGCATCAATACTGCGCGACATCTTCTGCTCGGCCGTAGCTTTGATCTCTTGTGGTGTGCTCATGATGTTGATCCTTAGACGTGAACCAGGGTGCCTTCGGGCTCACCTTGAACGATGCGAGCGAGAGCACCGGCTTTAAAAATACTGAAGACACGAATCGGAAGCTTCTGGTCTCGGCACAAGGCAAAGGCGGTGGCATCCATCACCTTTAAGTTCTTCGAGATCGCTTCGTCAAAACTGACCGTGTCATACCGTTTAGCGTTCGGATATTTGACGGGGTCATGGTCATAGATCCCATCGACTTTGGTCGCTTTCAGAACAATCTCTGCGCCAATCTCTGCCCCTCGAAGGGCCGCCGCCGTATCCGTCGTGAAAAACGGGTTGCCGGTACCCGCGGCAAAAATCAGCACCTTGCCCTCTTCGAGGTAGCGGATCGCCTTAGGTCGAATGTACGGCTCCACGACCTGATCAATACGCAAGGCCGACTGGACTCGCGCCGTCAGCCCGCAGCGGCGCATCGCATCCTGTAGCGCAAGCGCATTCATGACGGTGGCGATCATGCCCATGTAGTCCGCGGTCGCTCGGTCCATGCCAGAAGCACCGAGGGCAACGCCTCGAAAGATATTTCCGCCGCCGATGACGACTGCGACCTCGACACCCTGCTTCGTGACCTGCGCGATTTCTCCCACAATGCCATCGATCGTCTCTCGATTGATACCGTAGGGGTCTTTCCCCATCAGGGCCTCGCCCGAGAGTTTTAGCAAGATGCGCTTGATTGCAGCAGCCATCGGTCCAGTTCCTATTTAGGCAGCACGCGCAGCGGCCACCTGAGCGGCCACCTCTGCAGCGAAGTCATCCTGACGCTTCTCAATGCCCTCCCCCACGATGTACAGCGTGAAAGAGGCAATCGAGGCGCCTTTGCTCTTGAGCAGCTGCTCAATGGTCTGTTTGCCGTCTTCCGCCTTCACGAACACCTGGCCCATGAGCGTGACCTCTTTCAGAAACTTCTGAACGGTCCCTTCCACCATCTTCGCAATGATGTCCGCAGGCTTGCCTGATTCCGCAGCCTTTTCGGTTGCAATGCGACGCTCGGTTTCGATCAGTGCGGCGTCAACGCCAGAACTATCGAGCGCCTTGGGCTTCGATGCCGCAATGTGCATGGCCAGATCGCGACCCAACTGCTCATCACCACCGACCAGGTCGACCAGCACGCCAATCTTGGCGCCGCCGTGGATATACGAGAAGAACTTACCCTTTGCGGTCAGCGCGGCGAATCGACGCACCGAGATGTTCTCGCCAATCTTGCCCACGAGGGCGGTTCGCACCGACTCCACGGTGCCACCGGCTAAGGGCATTGCGGAGAGCGCCTCGACGTTGGCCACGTTTCCGGCCGCTACCATCTTGGCGATGTCGTTAGAAAATGCCAAGAAATCATCATTCTTCGCAACGAAATCGGTCTCGCAGTTGATCTCTACGATCGCTGCGTTGCTGCCAGCGATGTGCATGGCGACCACGCCCTCTGCGGTCACCCGCGAGGAGGCTTTACTTGCCTTGCTGCCAAGCTTGACGCGAAGAATTTCTTCGGCCTTTGCCATATCGCCATCAGCCTCGGACAAGGCCTTTTTACATTCCATCATGGGAGCATCGGTTTTCTCACGAAGCTCTTTCACCATTGCTGCGGTAATTTCCGCCATTTTTTTCTCCTGTATAAAAAACGAGGGGCCGATTCGTTAAAGACTCAGGCCCCTCTCTTGTTCGGCATCGCCCGAGTTAGGAAGCGTTCTCCACTTCCACAAATTCGTCGCTCTCGTCGCGAATCGATGCCACCACATCCGCTACCGCGTTGGCACGACCATCGAGGATCGCATCAGCGACACCGCGCGCATACAGCTTGACTGCACGGCTTGCGTCATCGTTTCCGGGAATGACATAGTCCACGCCTTCGGGGGAGTGATTGGTATCGACGACTGCGACCACCGGAATGCCCAGCTTATTCGCCTCTTGGATGGCAATCTTGTGATATCCCACATCCACTACAAAGAGTGCATCCGGAAGACCCGCCATGTCCTTGATACCACCGAGTGTCTTGTTCAGTTTCTCGAGCTCACGGCCAAACGACAACGCTTCTTTCTTGCTCATCCGCTCAAGACCGCCTTCCGCCGCGGTGGTCTCCATGTCCTTGAGTCGCTTGATCGAGGTCTTCACGGTCTTAAAGTTGGTGAGCATGCCGCCCAGCCAACGCTGATCGACATACGGCATTCCGGCACGCGCAGCTTCTTCGGCAATGATCTCGCGCGACTGACGTTTCGTTCCGACAAAGAGGACCGTGCCACGACGCTGAGAGAGCTGCTTGATGAACTTCAACGCCTCTTGGAGATGGCTTACCGTCTGCTCGAGGTTGATGATGTGAATCTTGTTGCGATGGCCAAAGATATAAGGGGCCATCTTGGGGTTCCAGAAACGTGTCTGGTGGCCAAAATGGACACCCGCTTCCAGCATTTCACGCATTGATACTGACATAGGTTTTTCTCCTGCAAGGGTTTGTCTCAGCGCACGAACTCGTCTGTTCCCTATCCGGTGATCAGACACCCTTGCGTCGCGCGCTTCGGTTTAAAAATCGGGCAGAATGCGAAAGCAGGCCACCCTTGGCATTGACATCAGGATCTTGGCCCTCCGATAAAGCGAAAAAATCGTTTTAGATCAAGGGCTTCCGAAACTACGGGATTTTAACGCGTTATGGGCATTACCTTCAAATCAGGGCCAGAAATCGAGGCCATGCGGCTCGCCGGCCGCCTCGCCTCCGAGGTGTTGGACTACATCACCCCTTTCGTCAAGGTCGGGGTGACGACCGGAGAGCTCGACCGGCTGTGCCATGACTACATGGTAAACACCCAGGGGACGATTCCGGCCCCCCTGAACTACTGCCCGCCAGGCTACAAGCCCTACCCCAAGTCGATCTGCACCTCCATCAATCACCAGGTCTGCCACGGCGTGCCTGGGGACAAGGTTCTAAAGTCTGGTGACATCGTGAATTTGGACATCACGGTCATCAAGGACGGTTTTCATGGGGACACCAGCCGGATGTTCATTGTTGGAGAGCCCTCGATTGCCGCCAAACGGCTCTGCGAGCTGACCCGGGAAGCCATGTGGGCCGGAATCGGCCAGGTCGCTCCCGGGAAACGGCTCGGCGACATTGGGGCGGCCATTCAACGGCTCGCCGAGTCTAGCGGCTACTCGGTGGTGAGGGAATTCTGTGGCCACGGCATTGGTCGGGGTTTTCATGAAGAGCCCCAGGTGCTCCATTACGGCCGCCCAGGGACGGGGCTTGAGCTCAAGCCGGGTATGACGTTCACGATTGAGCCCATGATCAATGCGGGACGGCCTGAGATCAAAGAACTCGCAGACGGATGGACCATCGTCACCAAGGATCACAGCCTTTCAGCCCAGTGGGAGCACACCGTCCTCGTAACGGAGACCGGCGTTGACGTGCTGACCGTTTCAGACCAAAGCCCAGACCGTGAACGCGCCGCGGCCCTCCGAGCTCGCTAATACTGATCACGGGGATGACCGCGCGGTCATCCCACCACTAGCCCGCACCCTGCGTGCAGCGCTCATATCGGCACGCCAGAATAACCAGCAGCTCTGGGCCAACCAGCGCAATCCCGCGGTTCCCCTGGCCGATCTGTCGAGAGCGGTCGACCGGATTCTCAGGGCACTCTGGTCGGAGGCGGGACTTGCCCAGGCAACGCTCGTCGCAGTCGGCGGATATGGCCGAGGCGAGCTCTTTCCCCACTCCGATGTCGATCTGTTGATTCTGATGCCTGAGGGCTATCAGGAATCAGAGGTCAGCGGACCGATGGCGAGGCTTGTTAGCCAGCTCTGGGATATCGGTCTTGATGCGAGTCACAGCGTGCGATCGATTTCAGAATCAATCGCACACGCGAAGGACGATCTGACCATCGCAACCGCACTGCTCGAGGCGAGATGGCTAGCCGGACCCAAGCCACCGGTCAGACAGCTGCAGCGGGAATGGTTTGCTGCCATGAATATTCAAGAATTCGCGCAAGGCAAACAGCTCGAGCTTCAGCAGCGGTATGCGCGTCATCAGGATACCCCCTACAGCCTGGAACCAAACTGCAAAGAGAGCCCGGGAGGCCTTCGCGACCTACAGGTGTTGCGTTGGATCACCACTGCCTTTGGTGTTGGCCAGCGGTGGAGCGACCTCCAGCGAGAAGCCTTGATCACTGAGCGGGAAGCCCGCGAACTCACGAAAGCCCAGCGACTGCTGCAACTGATCCGCGGGCAGCTCCACATCGCAGCGGGACGTCGCGAGGATCGCCTGGTGTTCGATCTTCAGCATGCCGTGGCGGAGCGACTCGCGATTCCAGGATCAGGCAGTAGGCGCCCGAGCGAGGTCCTCATGCAGCGGTATTACCGAGCAGCGAAAGCGGTCTATCAGATCAGCGCGATGGTGCTTGCAGAACTTGGACCGCGCCTATTCCCCTCGGCCTCGACTAATGACGCCGCAACGGCACGGCCCATCACGGAAGACTTTCAAGAAAGCTATGGGCTGCTCGATGTCCGCGATGAGCAGCTCTTCGCGCGTCGCCCTGCGGCAATTCTCGAGGCATTCCTGGTCCTACAGCAGCACCCCGAGTTAAAGGGGTTCAGTGCGAAGACATCTCGTGCGCTCTGGAACCATCGCGATCTGATTGATGCGGACTTCCGTCGCAGGCCAGAGCATCGTCAACTGTTCCTATCGATTCTCCAGCAGCCACAGGGGATCGTTCATGGACTTCGAACGATGAATAACCTGGGCATTCTCGGACGCGTGCTGCCTGTCTTTCGCAAGATCGTCGGACAGATGCAGCACGATCTCTTCCATGTCTATACGGTGGATCAGCACATTCTTCAGGTGATCCGAAATCTACGCCGCCTCACCATGGATGAGCATGCGCACGAGTTCCCCCTCTGTAGTCAGCTGATGGCAGATTTCCAGTCGCCATGGATGCTCTATGTCGCAGCCCTATTTCACGATATCGCCAAAGGACGGGGCGGTGACCACTCAGTGCTGGGCAAGTCAGAGGTGCGTCGATTCGCTCGCGACCATGCGATTGATGCCGAGACTACACGACTGCTTGTCTTCCTAGTGGAACACCACCTGACCATGTCACAGTTCGCACAGAAGCGGGATCTCGCCGATCCGGAAACGATTCTCGAGTTTGCAAAACTGGTCCGTACGCCATACCGACTGACGGCCCTATACCTGCTGACAGTTGCCGATATCCGCGGCACCAGTCCAAAGGTCTGGAATAACTGGAAGGCACGACTCCTAGAAGAGCTCTACCGTCGTACGCTCGCGAGTCTCACCAGCCGCTCATCAAGTCGCCAAAAGACCCCCAGCGTTCCCCAAGACGCGTTTCACCTTAAGACACAAGAGGCGGAGCGGCTGTTGCGGCTGCGCGGACAGACCACGGAGATGGCACGTGAATTCTGGCGAAGCCTTGAGCTGCAATACTTTCTGCGACACGAGCCCGAAGAGATTGCCTGGCACGCCCGCGCGCTCGCCCATCGATTCGAGACGAAAGCGCCAAAAGTGGTGGCGCGGTTATCCCCCGATCATGCAGGACTTCAAGTGGTGGTCTACCAGCCTGATGAACCGGATCTCTTTGCACGAATCTGCGCCTACTTCGACCGACAGCAGATGAGTATTCTGGACGCCAAGATCCAGACGACTGCCAATGGCTATGCGATGGATACCTTCGTGGTGGATCAGCGTCAGTTTATGGATCATCAACGGGAGATGACGACACTCATTGAGGCGGGGCTGGCCGAGGCGCTCCTGCAAAAGGGGCCGCTGCCCGAGCCCGCGCGGGCACGTCTGTCGCGACAGTCACGATCCTTCCCGATTCCGCCTGCGGTGGACCTGCGGCCAGATACCCGTGGTCAGTACCATGTCCTCAACGTCACCGCAGCAGATCGAACAGGGTTGCTCTATGCGATTGCACGCACGCTTGCGGCGCATCAGATTCGCCTACAGACCGCGCGTGTGATGACGCTGGGTGAGCGTGCCGAAGACGTGTTTCTGATTGAAGGGGATGCCCTCAATGACAACAAACAACAGATCGCTCTGGAGACAGATCTCTTAAAGGCGATTGCGGCTTAACCAGGCAGTAAACTCTGCCCCGATTTCGGGGTGACGGCCCGCTAAGGTCACTGATGCCTGAAGGTAGCCCAGCTTCGATCCACAATCAAACCGTCGTCCGAGGAATCGATACGCCATGACCTGCTCCTCATCCATCAGACGCGCGATGCCATCAGTCAGCTGAATCTCTCCCCCAGCACCCGGCGCCTGCGTTGCGATGAGGTCAAAGATTCTGGGCGTCAGTAGATACCGTCCAACCACGGCCAGGGTCGAGGGCGCCTGATCGGGCGAAGGCTTCTCAACAATCTTTGTCACACGTTCAAGGCGCTCCGCAACCGGGGTTGTCGCAACGATGCCGTACTTAGAGGTGTCCTGCCGAGGGACTTCTTCCACGGCAATCACGCTGGACCCACGCTCAGCAAATACATTGACCATCTGCTGCATCACGGGAATGCCGTCTTCACCGGCATCCATCAGGTCATCGGCCAGAAGAATGGCAAACGGCTCATCCCCGATCACCGGTCGCGCGCAGAGCACCGCATGTCCAAGTCCGAGTGCCTCAGGCTGACGAATGTAGATGCAGTTGATACTCGATGGCGCAACACTACGCACGGCATCGAGCAACGCGGTCTTGTTCTTGGCTTCAAGCTCTGCCTCAAGCTCATAGGCCTTATCGAAGTGATCCTCGATCGCTCGTTTCGAGCGGCCTGTGATAAAGACCATATCAGTAATCCCAGCGCGCGCCGCCTCTTCGACCGCATATTGGATCAACGGCTTATCCACCACTGGTAGCATCTCTTTCGGGCTTGCCTTTGTGGCGGGAAGAAAACGCGTCCCCAGTCCTGCCACTGGAAAGACCGCCTTACGGACACGTACTGACGCGCTGGTCATACTGACAACCCCCTTAGCGAAATGGTGCGATGAGCGCAAGAAATTCTTGCTCATTCATCACACGAATGCCTAACTGTAAAGCCTTCTCTAGTTTGCTGCCGGCGGCCTCTCCCGCGATCACAAGATTCGTCTTCGCAGAGACAGACCCCGCGACCCGTCCGCCCAACGTTCGCACCCAATCCCCTGCCTCATCGCGGGACAGCCCCGATAAGGTGCCCGTGAGCACTACGGTCATCGCTTGAAACGGCAGACTGGTCGGTGCCACCGCAGGTCGGTCATCCAGGCGATCAATTCGAATTTCGGAGAGGAGTGCTTCCACCACCTGCTGCTGTTCGGGCTGCCCAAAGAATTGATGAATCGACTCGGCCACCACTGGCCCGACATCGGGCGCCGTCTGAAGCGCCTCAAACGATGCCGACCGAATCGCCTCAATGGATCCAAAGAATTCGGCAAGGTCTCGGGCCGTCCGCTCGCCCACATGACGAATGCCAAGCGCAAACAAGAATCTCGATAGGCTTGCCGAACGCGCTCGATCAATCTGATCCAGAAGATTCTGGGCCGACTTCTCTCCCATGCGATCAAGACTCGCGAGCTGCGATAACGTCAATCGAAAGAGATCGGCCGGCGTCGCGACCAGCTTCAGCTCAACCAACTGATCGACAATCTTCTCTCCTAGTCCCTCGATATCCATCGCACGACGCTGGGCGAAATGCAGTAACGCCTGCTTGCGCTGTGCCGAGCAGCTCAGTCCCGCAAGACAACGACTCACGGCCTCGGAGGGCTCGCGGATCGTCGCTCCTCCGCAGACCGGACAGCGCAAGGGCATCTGAAAAGGTCTTGCGTCCGCAGGCCGAAGCGCAAGGATCGGTCCCAACACCTCCGGGATGACATCGCCGGCACGACGCACCCAGACGGTATCGCCGATCATCAGATCTTTACGTCGAATCTCATCCTCGTTGTGAAGCGTGGCATTCGTGACCGTGACACCCCCAACAAAGACCGGTTTTAGCCGGGCCACCGGCGTGAGCGCGCCCGTTCGGCCCACTTGCACATCAATATCAAGCAACTCGGTACTGGCTTCCTCGGCAGGGAACTTGTGGGCAATCGCAAATCGAGGCGCACGGGAGACATAGCCCGCTCTGGCTTGAAGCGCCAGCGACTCGAGCTTGTAAACCACGCCGTCAATATCAAACGGGAGGGTGGCCCGCGCCTGGAGCACCTGGTCATAAAACTGCATGAGGCCAGCGATATCCAGATCACTTCCTCGTGGCTGGCCCACAGGCAGTCCCCAGTGATGCAACTGGGCAAGCCATTGCGAGTGGGTCTGATGCGCAAGTGTCTGACCGGATGCGGCAACAAACTCCCCGACGCCATAAGCAAAAAAACTCAGTCGACGTCTGGCCGTAATCGACGGGTCGAGTTGACGAAGACTGCCTGCGGCAGCATTACGCGGATTCACAAAACGCTTGTCCCCTGCCGCGTCCTGCGCCATATTCAAGGCATCAAAATCCCTCTTGAGCATGAGCACCTCGCCACGAATATCAATCGTCTGCGGCGGCTGATCGGTCTTTAGCTGCTGAGGGATACCGGCAATCGTCAGAATATTCAGGGTGACATCCTCGCCGACGGAGCCATCCCCTCGGGTCGCGGCCTCCACCAGACGTCCGTTGTCATAACGAAGGTTGATGGCGATCCCATCAAACTTCAGCTCCGCACTAAAGCGGAGCTGGGGATCATCAATCGAAAGCCCCAACACTTGGGCGAGACGGCTGACAAACTGCGAGACATCACTCGACTCAAAGGCGTTATTCAGCGAGAGCATCGGCAGGCGATGCACCACCTCTTTGAATTCCCGCTTCGGTGCAAAGCCTACCTGTTCGATGGGCGATGGCGACTCTGCCAAGGGCGACGATCCAAACGATGCCTCGAGCCGTTCGAGTTCGCGCACCAGCGCGTCATACTGCGCGTCGCTAATGACCGGCGCATCCTCTTGGTGATAGGCCTTCTGATGACGACGCACTTCTGCGCGCAACGCCTCAAGCCTTGCACGATCTTCGGGTCCTGGCGCGGCAGTCGACACGCGATCCCTCACGACAGAAAGAGTCGCTGCGCCACCTGGGAACCCGGTGTCAATCCCATCTGTTCAAACTGGTTGACGCGCTCTTCTACCTGCTGCGCAATACGGGCGAGTGACTGCTCGGACAAAGGTCGACCTGCTTCATCAGTGAGCGCGCCAGAAAGCCGCGCTGCCATCTGCTCAGCGGTGTCCACCATCGACTGAAATGCCTCAATCGGCGATGCCGTCCGGGGAAGATCCAACAGAAACGTAAGTCGTCCTCCACCATCCCCAGGAAATACGACAAACCGTTGGTGATGCAGTGGTCCCATCGCATAGCGCGACTCGCCGCGCGACTCTAACCCCAACAGTTCTGCCGCTGACTGAATCGCCCCAGCGGACAGCACCTCTGGCGTCGACACCGACACCGTTAGCTGTGCGTCAACTGCGGCGCATTGATGATCCAGACTTCGTGCGCGACTCAAGACATCGGTCATCGACGGAATATCCAATGCTGCGGCAAGCTCTCGCGCAAGACGATCTAATGTGGTCTGCCACTCGGAATATTCCATCGCATGTAACGGGCCGGCACGCGTGGCCAATAACACGCCGACTTGTAACGCCGTCACGGGCGCATCGGTGGGCTGTGCAAGAAAACTGCCCTCTTCAGACGCCCAGGCAAATGACAACGGTTTTGAGCCTACATGCCGCCACCCCCGCAAGGCCTGCTGGACCTGGTCACCGGATAGCGGCTTGGCGAATCGAAGTGTTGCAATCGCATCGGAAAAGGCATTCGGCATCACCGAATCCAGAACACGCTCGACCGGTGCAGAAAAAATCGTAGGCTCTTGATCCCGCTTGGGCGCACCCGCCTCAGCCCGACGCAGACGCATTCGATCTCGGAGATTGGCCACCAACACCCAGCCCACCGCAGTGACTGCAGCCACCGCAATGGCGATCTCAAGATCGGTCATGCCACCTCTTGGGCCATCGCATTGGCCGCATCAAGGTCCACGGCAACGATTCGAGAAACGCCCTGCTCTTGCATCGTGACCCCCATCAAGTGTTGGGCCATCTCCATCGCAATCTTATTGTGGGTAATGAAGATGAACTGGGTCGAACTCGACATGTGCCGCACTAGGTTACAGAAGCGCTCTGTATTGGGGTCATCCAACGGCGCATCGACCTCATCCAGCATACAGAACGGTGCCGGATTGAGCTGAAAGAGCGCAAATACAAGCGCGGTGGCCGTTAAGGCCTTCTCGCCCCCGGAGAGCAGATGAATGGACGTATTCCGTTTGCCGGGCGGCTGTGCCATCACCTGCACGCCGCAGTCTAGGATTTCTTCTCCCGTCATCACAAGCTTTGCCTCACCACCACCAAAGAGTCTCGGGAATAGCTGCGAGAAATTCTGATTCACGGTATCGAAGGTTTCTTGAAGCAGCGATCGCGTCTCGCGATCAATCTTACGAATGGCGTCCTCTAGCGTTTCCACGGCAGACAGGAGATCCGCCGCCTGTGAGTCCAAGAACGTCTTACGCTCTTTTGACTGCTCAAGCTCAGACAGGGCCGCGAGATTCACGGCCCCCATCGCTTCAATCTCTCGAGACAGCCGCTGCACTTCACTATGCAGCCCACTGGGTTTTGGCCAACGGCCATCAGGGAACGCGAGCTGAAGCTCCTCGGCAATCGTCGTCACCTGCAGCTGATGGTCCGCAAGCTGCTCATCAATCTGTTCAATCCCCACGCGAGCACCCGAGGCATCGGCATCCATCTGCGCCAGCGCTGCGCGGAGGGGTTCGAGGGCCCGTTCCGTCGTCAGGCGTGACTCCTCCAGCGCGCGAAGCTGCTGACTTAACTGATCAGCCCGCTCACGAATCTCCGCGACGGCCGCCTCGCGACTCACCCGTTGTTCGAGTAATGGCTGAAGGTCACTGTGATCCAGACTTGTCTGAATCTCTGCGAGTTCACGATCTGCATCGGCAAGCCGTGACTGCGCCTGCGTGAGTCGCTGTAGCGACTCCTGCATCCGCTCCTCAAAGGCGCGACGCTGTTCCTGCGCGACGCGCTGGGCTAAGACTGCTTCTTGAACGAGACGTTCGGCCTGTTCACGTTGGCTTCGTGCCTGCTGAACCTCTTGGGCGTGCTGCTCCTGCAGCTCGCGTTGCCGATCGGCCTCTTGCTGTTGGGTCGTGAGCTGCTGGCGTGCCTCTTCCAATGTCTGCGTGGTCTGTGACTGCTGGTCGTTGAGCTCCTTGAGCTCTTGCGATAACGATTCAATTGACGCATTCAATGCAGTATCCTGCGACGTCAGTCTCTGGATCTTCTCGTCCAATCGAAGCTCTGCAAGCTCTAGCTCATGCGCACGCGCCTGAGCGGTCTGAGCACGCTCCCGCAGGGCCGTGAGTTGCTGCTTGGCCTCCATCAGCGCCTGTTCGGCCCGACCCAGTGCCAGCGTTGACTCATCGACCACGAGCTGCTGCCCTCTGAGCGCAGTCTCAAGCTGCTCGATCTTGCTCTTTCGGGCAAGGAGTCCCGCCTGCTGGTCTTCCGCCGCGTAAAAACGAACAACGCCTTTACTCACACGGTGACCTTCCCGAGTAATCAGCACCTCCCCGGCGCCAGCGGCCTGAGAGAGCGCCGCGGCAAGCGCATCCACACAACGAAAATCAGCGAGCCATTCTTTGACCACTTGAGCAATGGGACCGTCACCCTGTACTTGATTCGCCAGGCTGTCTGCAGCAATCGTGCGACCGCTGACTGCCTCAGGCGAGAACAACGTCAGTCTTGCGGGCGGTAGATCGCCCGCCAAGGCCGAGGCAACCGATAAAGATCCCACCTCCACCGCACCAATTCGATCTGAAAGTGCTGCCTCCACCGCCGTCTGCCAGCCCTCTTTCACCTTGACCCGCTCCCACAGCCGAGGCGTCTGATCAAGGCCCTGACGGCTCAACCAAGGGCGTAACTGATCCTTTGCATCAATCTGCGCCTGAATACTCTTGAGCGCGTCCGACTCGGCCTGCAGCTGGCTTAACGAACGCTGTGCCGAGAGCAGCTCTGTGCCGAGTCGCTCGCGCTGCGCTGTGGCGGTCTCAATCGCAGACTCTGCTGCCGCCAGGCTCTGGGTGGCCGCAGCCGCGGCCGCAAGCGATTCCTGACGCTGATTCGCAATCAAGGGCTTCGCCGACGGATCCACACGCTCAATCGACTGACGCTCTTTGGCAAGCTCTTCCAGGCGTTGCTCCGTGCGTCGGATCCGCAGCGACAGATCTGCCTGACGTTCACTGAGCGCACGAAGTTCAGCAGAGGCAGTGGCTACGTCTGCCTGCGCCGCGGTGAAGGATTCATTGCGCGATGCGAGAGCCTGCTCCAACGGAGCAATCGTGGACTCAAGCCGAGCGACGAGCTCACGCTTTTCCGCCAGCGCAAGTTCGGCAAGGGTCTCTGATTCTTGATCTTGGATCCGCTTTTGCTCGCCATCACGTTGGGCCAAGGACTCAGACTCGATGACCTGCAACGCCTGCTCGCGGGTAATCACGGCACGTTCTCGGTTGTCCTTCAGCCGACGCTGCTCTCCCTCAATCCGGGCGATGTCAGTATTCGTTTCGTAGAGTGCCTGCTGGGCATCATGCACCGCATCGGAGGCCTCATGGAACGCGGTTCGCGCCTGCTCAAGGTCCCGCTCCACCGAACGAAGGGTGGCCGTCTGGGACTCAATCTGGAGTTCTGTCTCCTGTCGACGTGCCGTGAGCTTTTCTAACGTTTGCACAAACTCTTCGCGACGCGTCCACCATAGCCAACGCTGCTTCTCATCCCGTTTGCCGCTCAGGTCAGTAAATCGTTGCGCGACCTCCGCCTGTTGCTCTAATTTTGTGATCTGGCCTTCTAGCTCCAGTCGGATGTCTTCGATACGCGCCAGGTTCTCACGCGTATCCGAGAGACGCCCTTCGGTTTCTTTGCGGCGCTCACGATATTTCGACACGCCAGCCGCTTCTTCTAGAAAGACGCGAAGCTCTTCAGGGCGCGACTCAATCACGCGCGAGATCATGCCTTGGCCGATGATCGCGTATGCCCGCGGTCCAAGACCGGTCCCCATGAACAAGTCATAGACGTCTTTACGGCGCACTGCCTGGTTGTTAATCCAATAGGTCGACTGTCCATCACGGGACAAGATGCGTTTGACCGCAATCTCGGAGTACTGCCCCCAGGGTCCCGTAATCCGACCTTCGGAGTTCTCAAAGACCAGCTCGACACTGGCACGACCTGAGGGCTTCCGGGTGCCTGCGCCACTGAAGATCACGTCTTGCATCGACTCACCTCGGAGCTCGGAGGCCTTGGACTCTCCCAAGACCCATCTCACGGCATCAATGACATTGGACTTGCCGCAGCCATTTGGCCCCACGATGCCAACGAGATCACCCGGGAAATGCAGCGTCGTTGGGTCGACAAACGATTTGAAGCCAGAGAGTTTTAAGTAAGAGAGACGCACGGTGGACGGTTTTTTAGAAAAAAGATTCGATCAATAGGGATTCCTGGCAGATCGCCCGACATCGGGCGGGACGGCAGGTAAGCCGGGCTATAATATCACCCAGCTTTTTCCATCGTTTTGAGCTGAAAGTTAGCCTAAAAGTAGCTATCTTTCGTCAAAATTTACTTTACTTACGTCTTCTTCGTTTACCTAGAACCGGACAATTCATGCCCAGCAAGCCAACCCAAAAACTCGAGACTTTCCCCAACCCAGAGCCGACGAGAGACTACCTGGTCCATATTGAAATTCCTGAGTTCACCTGCCTGTGCCCGCTGACCGGTCAGCCCGACTTCGCCACGCTCAGCCTGGACTACATTCCCGAAAAGAAGAACCTCGAGCTCAAGGCGCTCAAGCTCTACATGTGGTCTTACCGTGATCAGGGCGCCTTTCACGAGGCGGTCACCAACAAGATCCTCAACGACATGGTGGCAGTCGCTAAACCTCGGTTCATGCGCCTGACTGCACGCTGGTATGTCCGTGGCGGGATCTTCACGACAGTGATTGCCGAGCACCAGGCACGCGGCTGGAAACCAAAGCCGCGAGTGGATCTTCCCAGCTTTGATCGACAGTCCTCGACAACACAGTAACCACCCCACAACGTTTAGACCAACCCTTTCCTAGATCGGAACCCCGTTGATGAGCACAACACAGCACGCCAATTTAATGGACACCATTGATGCCGCATGGGAGGCACGGACAACCCTAAGTCCCACAAACGCGCCGAAAGATATCGTCGACGCCGTCCATCATGTCATCGGAGATCTCGACCGAGGTGCGATCCGAGTGGCCGAGAAGATCAATGGCAACTGGGTGACCCATCAATGGATCAAGAAGGCCGTCCTGCTGAGTTTTCGACTCAAAGATAACCAGCCCGTGCGTTCGGGGGACCTTCAGTTTTTCGACAAGGTCGAAACAAAGTTTGCCAAATTTCAAGACAGTGACTTCAAAGCCGCCGGCGTGCGCGTCGTGCCCCCTGCCACAGCGCGTCATGGCGCATTTATCGGAAAGAACGTGGTGCTCATGCCGTCCTACGTCAACATCGGTGCCTATGTCGATGAGGGAACGATGGTGGACACGTGGGCAACGGTAGGCTCGTGCGCACAGATTGGAAAGAACGTCCACCTTTCGGGAGGGGTCGGGATTGGGGGAGTGTTGGAACCCTTGCAGGCAAACCCCACCATCATCGAAGACAACTGTTTTATTGGTGCGCGCTCGGAAATCGTTGAGGGCGTTATCGTGGAAGAGAATGCAGTGCTATCGATGGGAGTCTTTATCGGCCAGTCCACAAAGATTTTTGATCGACAGACAGGCGAGATCACCTACGGACGTGTTCCCTCCGGTGCGGTCGTCGTGCCTGGTAGCCTCCCCTCGGCGGACGGTCGATACAGCCTCGCCTGCGCCGTGATCGTGAAGCGTGTTGACGCACAGACCCGTGCAAAAACAGGGATCAACGAACTCCTCCGGGGTGACTAGTCCATGCGCAACCCCCACGCCGCAATCAGGCTCTACGGTATCCCGAACTGCGATCAGGTTCGGGCCGCCCGAGCCTGGCTCAATCAGCAAGGCATTACTGCAGAGTTCGTTGATCTGAAGAAGACTGGCCTTGCACAGACCACACTGGATCGATGGCTCACTCATCTTCCCTGGGATGCGCTACTGAATCGTCGTGGGATGACCTGGCGCGCACTTGACGCGGGCGCACGCGCGCAGATTGTGGACCAACAGAGCGCCGCAGAGCTCATGATGGCGCAGCCGTTAGTCGTAAAACGCCCCGTGCTTGAATTCGGAGAAAAGATTTCGGTAGGGTTCTCAGAGCCCCTCTACCAAAGTCTTTTCCTTGATGCTGTCAGCACCTCCAAATAACCCACTGCGCCGCAACCAAGCCCATGTCCCAGACCTCTGCTGCCTCCTCTGACCCGACCGTATCCCTCGCTCAGGCACTGATTCGACGCGCCTCTGTCACCCCCGATGACGCGGGCTGTTGCGAGCTCATTGCTGAGCGACTCACTCCTTTAGGTTTCAAGGTCGAGTTTCTTCGCTTTGGCCAGGTGACCAATCTCTGGGCAGTCCGCGAAGGGGGGCGCCCGGGTCCGACACTTGTTCTGGCGGGTCATACCGACGTCGTTCCCACAGGCCCACTGGATCAATGGAAGCACCCGCCGTTTGCTGCGGACATCGACGATGGGATGATTGTCGGACGTGGCGCTGCAGATATGAAATCGTCTATTGCTGCGTTCGTCGTGGCAACAGAGCGTTTCCTAGCAACACGGCCTGTGTTCGAGGGACGCCTTGCCTACCTCATCACCTCCGACGAAGAAGGACCTGCAATTGATGGCACGGTGCAGGTTGTCCGTGAGCTTGCCCACCGCGGTGAACTTCTTAGCTATTGCATTATCGGCGAGCCAACGAGTGTGGATGCGCTTGGTGACATGATCAAGAATGGCCGACGCGGTTCGCTATCCGGGAATCTCACCATCAAAGGAAAGCAAGGGCACATTGCCTACCCCCATCAAGCGATCAATCCGATTCACCAGTTTGCTCCCGCACTGACGGAACTTGCCGCGATGCGCTGGGACGATGGCAACACTTATTTCCCGCCGACCACCTGGCAGGTTTCGAATATTCACTCCGGAACAGGGGCGACAAATGTCATCCCTGGAACCCTGAGTGCCCAGTTCAATTTTCGTTTCGGGAGTGTCAGCTCTCCAGACGATCTGCGTCACCGACTCGAGGCCGTACTTGCGAAGCATGGGCTGACCTTTGAGATTCAATGGACACTTGGTGGCGACCCGTACCTCACCGCGCCAGGCACGTTGTGTAACACGGTTTCCGACGCCGTCAGTGCCGTGACGGGTCGAACCGCCACGCTGTCGACAACGGGGGGGACGTCCGATGGCCGTTTCATTGCGAAGCATTGTCGAGAGGTCATCGAGTTTGGTCCTGTGAACGCCACAATTCATCAGATCAATGAATCAGTTGCCGTGGCCGATCTCGATCCCCTTCGCGAGATCTATCAGCGTGCAATCAGCGGTCTTTTAAAAGCGCCCGCTGGGTAGACCAGTGACACTAGGCGAGATGATTGCGCACGCCGAGGCGCGTCTGATCGATGCGAATCTCGAGTATGGTCAAGGCACGACGAACGCCTGGGATGAGGCACGCTGGCTCGCCCTGGCCGCACTAGATCTTCCTGTAGACAGCGACGAGGACATCGAGACCTTGGTGCTCACGTCCGAGCAGCAGCGGCAGATCGAATCGGTGATCAGCCGTCGTATTCAGACACGCGAACCCGCAGCGTACATCACAGGCATTGCGTGGCTGAAGGGGTATCCGTTTCGGGTCGATCCCCGAGTGATTATTCCGCGATCCTTTATTGCCGAACTGATCCTTGACCACTTTCAGCCCTGGTGTCGCGACCCGGATACCATTCATCGCGCGCTTGATCTCTGCACAGGTTCTGGATGCCTTGCCATCATGATTGCAGATCAGTTTCCTCAGTCACGGGTCGTCGCCTCGGACCTAAGTCGGAGCGCCTTAGAGGTGGCGCAGACCAACTGTGAAGACTACGAGGTGACTGATCAGATCATGCTAGTTCAGAGCGATCTTTTTAACGATATTCCCGTGACACTTGGGCCATTTGATCTCATCGTCTCAAACCCCCCTTACGTGCCCCAGGAAAAGGCCAGCAAGATGCCCGCAGAATTTCAGCACGAGCCAGCGCTAGCCCTTTACGCGGCCGATGACGGTATGGCGCTCGTTCGCCGCATCCTGCGGGATGCACCCCGTTTTCTCAGTGCTCACGGTCTGTTAGTCGTGGAGGTCGGGCATGAGCGCGATGCCTGCGAATCACTCTGTCACCGGGAATTCTCTGGACTACCGCTGACCTGGATCGAGACCGACGAACAGTCCGATAATGTTTTTTGCGTGACGAAAGATCTTTTAGACCAATACCCCTGGAGACCACTCTCATGATCACCCTCTATACCTGGCCGACCCCGAACGGAAAAAAAGTTCAGATCATGCTTGAAGAAACCGGACTTCCCTACACGGCAGTCCCGATCAACATCTCTAAGAACGAGCAGTTCGCCCCAGCGTTTCTCAAGATCAGCCCAAACAACAAAATTCCGGCCATCGTGGATGACGAAGGGCCTGACGGCAACGGTAGCCCTTACTCCGTGTTTGAGTCGGGCGCCATTTTGGTCTACCTGGCGGGGAAATCCGGACGATTCATGGGCAAGACCGATCGCGAACGTTACGACACGTTGCAGTGGCTCATGTTTCAAATGGGCGGGGTAGGCCCCATGCTCGGTCAGGCCCATCATTTTCGAATTTATGCGCCTGAAAAAGTCAGCTATGCGATTGATCGATACACCAACGAAGCAAAGCGACTCTACGGCGTGATGGATAAGCGGTTAGGTCAGGCCGAGTATCTTGCGGGCCGTCAGTACTCGATTGCCGATATCGCGACATGGCCTTGGGTTGCGTCCTTTGAGCGTCAGGGGGTTACCTTATCTGATTTTCCGCATGTGGAGCGCTGGTTCCGCACCATCGAGAATCGCCCGGCGGTACAGCGCGGGATTCAGTTGTTTGCCGATCTCCGACCCTGAGCGTTCGCTGATGTCCGTCTTCCCGTCTGTCTCGCCACGCTCCCCCGCCGGTCCACGGGTGGTCACCATTCGGGAGGCGGCAGAGGACTGGTCTCAGTTCGATGAGATCATCGACGTCAGGACTCCCCTCGAATGGGAGGCAGATCGGATTCCTGGTGCGACAAATGCGCCGGTGCTCAGTAACGAAGAACGCGCGCTCGTGGGCACGCGTTATGCAGCATCCGCATTCGAGGCCAAGAAAATCGGGGCGGCCCTGGTGGCCAAGAATATCGCCGTCGCACTCGAGTCTCAGTTCAGCGATCGTCCTCGTGACTGGCGCCCCTTGGTCTATTGCTGGAGAGGCGGTAATCGAAGCAATGCCCTAGCGACCGTCATGCATCGTATTGGCTGGAAGACCACCGTGCTTGAGGGTGGGTATACCGCCTATCGACGATTTCTGATCGAGGATCTTGAGCAGCAGGTGCGCCGGCTTCACTACGTTGTGATCTGTGGGGTCACGGGCTCTGGCAAGACCGAGTTTCTTCGACAGCTTGCGCAACAAGGCCATCAGGTGATCGATTTAGAGGGGCTTGCCCATCATCGGGGTTCTCTTCTCGGCAATGAGCCGCAAGGGGATCAGCCCACTCAAAAAACCTTTGAGAGCATTCTCTGGAAGTCGCTCACCCGGATGACGGCAGACCGACCCGTTTATGTCGAATCAGAGAGTAAAAAAATCGGCCGACTCCAGGTGCCCGATGCGCTAATGACCGCGATGCGGGTGTCCCCCTGCATTGAGCTCACACCCTCCCTAGAAGAGCGCGTAAATTTCCTATGCCAGGACTATCAACACTTCTTTCATGCGCCAGACCAGCTCAAGGGGCAGCTCGCGAAACTCAAAGCACTGGTTGGACATGACACCCTTGCACGGTGGGAATCCCTGATCAATCAGGCAGACTGGAAAGGCCTTGTCAGTGCCCTGCTAGAGGAGCACTACGACCCAACCTATCATCGATCCATGCGTCGAAATTATGTCGGGTACACCGCTGCCAAGCGACTGCCGGGCCACCCGGGTCTAGCACCATCCCGACCCATTGAACGGTCAGTGCTCCAGCTCAGCGATTAGGACAGCCCGCCTAACGAGCGGGAGACTTCGCGAGCTTCTCGGGATATAACGTTACCCCGACCGATTCGCGACGTGCGGCGATCCAACGATCCAGCAGGTCCTGCGCACTGGCGCGCTCAAGCATCTGAAATGCACGACCGACCACATCTCGGACAGCGGGGCTATCGCTTGACGGCACCTTTGCGGCATCAATCACAACGACCCATGCCGCAGGATTGGCCTGACTCGTGGGAACGGAGAGGACCGCCGGTAACGACTTCAGCTCGGCCGAAAAGATTGCAGCAAGAACCTCCTGCGGAAGGTCTAACTTCTGGCCATCTCTGCCCTGCGGCGTTCTGGGGTAAGTCTTTGCAGGAGACAGACCTGCGAGCGCCGCAACGCCCGACTGAGCTGCGGTCTGTGCCTGCTGATTCGCAAGATCAGCCGCTTTGCGATCACGCAGTTCTTTCTCAATACGCGCAGTCACAGACGCCAGCGGCATCGGTGATGCGGGTCGGTGACTGATCACCCGTCCACTGGCCAACAGTCCCGGAGCGATCTCAACCGCCTCCGTGTTGCGCTTATTCACCAACGCATCCGCACCAAAGAGTGCCGCATTAAACCTCGGATGGGTCAGTACCCGCTGCACATCCTGCGCTGCTTTCGCGGCGGAGGATCCCGGTGCTAACCCCTGACGACGCACGCCCTGCAGGGTCAGGATGGGTAATCCCAGTTTCTTTGCCGCAGGCTCCAGGCTATCCGACTGCTCATAGACCAGATTCGAGAACTGCTCGACCATATCCGCAGTGCCAGGTTTAGTGAACATCACCAACGCGACATCAACTTCTTCAGGACTCTGGAAAAGCGCCTGATTTGACTGATAAAACGAGGCGATTTCATCTTGCGTCACGGTGACACCAGCGGCAAGCTCAGAGACGCCGATACGCTTGACACGAACCGTGCGCTCCTCGAGCGATACCTGCGCAAGTCGTCGCGCCACCGAGCGAGGCGCCAACGTTGAGCCTGCGAGTGCTGCAGGAAGAATTTCAATCGATAGATCGGCACGCAGCTGTGCCTCAAACCCCGCCGCGGTCAGCCCCTGTGCCTTGAGCACCTGCTGATACTGATCCATATTGAAGCGGCCGTCTTTCTGCGCCGCTGGAATCCCGGCGATCGTCTGCCGAATCTGATCGTCGGTCACACGAATCTTGTAATCATTGACAGCATTCAGCAGAAGCTGCTGGTTGACCAGGTCATCGAGTGTGGCGCGACGCGCTGCGTCGGAATCGAAAAGTGCTGGATCGACACGCCCGCCAAGCTGGGCCTGGAGACGATTAAGTGAGTCCTGGTGGACGCGCTCCCACTGGTTCAAGTCAATTTTTTGACGTCCCACCTTCGCAACGGTCGTCGCATCACTGGACGGCGCGATTAGATCCCAGGCGCCCACCACCACAAACGACGGGATGATCAGAAGAAGAACGATGCCAAGGAAAATGCGCTGGTGTCGACGAACTGACTCAAACATGATGACCGTTATCTGTGTTGAAGGGTTGGCGGAGTGGACGGGACTCGAACCCGCGACCCCCGGCGTGACAGGCCGGTATTCTAACCAACTGAACTACCACTCCATATGACAAAACCACAACGGTCGTGACCACCCTGGACGGAACATTTGGTGGGTGCTGAGAGGGTCGAACTCCCGACCTACGCCTTGTAAGGGCGCCGCTCTACCAACTGAGCTAAGCACCCAAAGTCCGATCCTGCGCAAGACCTGCCCCAGACCCATCGCGACACCTTTATGACACCGTGACGACCTGAAGCAATCCGAAAGTATAGAAAAAAAGGGCCGCTTGATCAAGCGGCCCTTTTTGGGCGGAAAGAGCGCGGGCTTTACTTATTGATTGCGTCTTTCAGACCCTTGCCAGGACGAAACTTCGGGACCTTTGCCGCCTTGATCTTGATGGCCGCACCGGTCTGTGGATTACGACCGGTACGCGCTGCACGCTTGCCTACCGCGAACGTACCAAAGCCGACCAGCGTCACGGATCCGCCCTTTTTAAGGGTGGCCTTAATTCCGCCCATTACAGCATCCAGTGCGCGACCAGCAGCCGCCTTAGAGACATCGGCCTGTTTGGCGATGTGCTCGATCATGTCATTTTTATTCACTGAGTGTTCCTCTCTTGCGATGTGTCTTTGACCCTCTCCGAATTGAATGTTCAGAGCTTGGATTCGATTTGTAGTTATTAGGTTTTGACTTGCGCGTTCACCTGCATGCAACAAGTGGCCCTATTAACGCCGAATTCAACCGGAATGTCAAGAAGACAAAAGGCCGGAAAGCCTTATGAAATCAAGCTTTCCAGCCTTTCGGTTGCACCGATTCAGGGAGAATCGCGCGCGATCTTAGTGCGGTAACGTGTCCGTCGGCACTCCTTTTTTCATCGCACCGGTCTCTGCCGCATCAGAGGCGACTGGCGCAATCGCCTCTTCATCCTCTGGCAGCGGAACCGGCGCTCGCGATAACGCGAGATCCAGTACCTGATCGATCCATTTCACCGGAACGATCTCCAACGCGTTCTTCACATTCTGCGGAATCTCCGCCAGATCACGAACGTTCTGCTCAGGGATCAGCACCTTCTTAATACCTCCTCGGTGAGCAGCGAGCAGCTTTTCTTTCAGACCGCCAATCTGGAGCACCTCGCCCCGAAGCGTGATCTCCCCCGTCATTGCCACATCGGCACGCACCGGAATGCCGGTCATCGCGGAAACCATCGCGGTCGTCATGGCGATCCCCGCACTCGGACCATCTTTCGGCGTTGCACCCTCTGGCGCATGAATGTGCAGATCCTTCTTCTCAAAGGCATCATCTCGAATCCCTAGACCGCGGGCGCGACTGCGAACCACTGACCGGGCGGCCTCCACGGACTCTTTCATGACGTCGCCAAGCGAACCTGTTCGGATGATCTGACCCTTTCCAGGCATTACCGCTGCCTCGATGGTCAGGAGCTCGCCACCGACTTCTGTCCAGGCCAGACCGGTCACCTCGCCAACCTGGTCCTCTTTCTCTGCAACACCATAGGTGTACTTGCGAACGCCAAGGAAGTCCTCAATGTTTTCCGCTCGGACCGATACCGGCGTCGCCGCCTTCTTCGTCAGCACCATTCGGGTCACTTTACGGCAGATCTTCGAGATCTCCCGCTCAAGTCCGCGAACGCCAGACTCTCGGGTATAGGTTCGAATAATCTCGCGAATGGCAGATTCATCGACCTCGATCTCGCCCGACTTCAGTCCCGTCTGTTTGATCTGCTTCGGCAAGAGGTAGCGCTGGGCGATGTTGATCTTTTCCTCTTCCGTATAGCCGGAGAGCTTAATCACCTCCATCCGGTCCAAGAGCGCGGGCGGGATATTGAGCGAATTCGCTGTCGCAACAAACATGACATCCGACAGGTCGTATTCGACTTCGACATAATGATCGACAAACGCATGGTTCTGCTCTGGGTCAAGCACCTCTAACAGGGCGCTTGCAGGATCCCCACGAAAGTCCATCCCCATCTTGTCGACCTCATCGAACAAGAAGAGCGGATTACGCACTCCTGTCTTCGTCAGGTTCGACAGAACCTTCCCCGGCATGGACCCGATATAGGTTTTGCGGTGCCCACGGATCTCCGCCTCATCGCGGACACCCCCCAACGCCATCCGGACAAACTTGCGGTTGGTTGCGCGTGCAATCGACTGCCCAAGAGACGTTTTTCCCACTCCAGGAGGTCCTACTAGGCAAAGGATCGGCGCTTTTACCTTATCGACGCGCTGCTGGACGGCCAGATACTCCAGGATGCGCTCTTTGACCTTCTCAAGGCCGTAGTGTTCTTCCTCGAGAACCCGCTCAGCATCCGAGAGATTGTTGTTGATCTTGCTCTTTTTCTTCCAAGGAAGATTCACGAGCGCATCGATGTAATTTCGCACCACCGTCGCTTCCGCAGACATCGGCGACATCATGCGCAGTTTCTTAACTTCCGCATTCGCCTTTTCAAGCGCCTCTTTGGGCATGCGTGCAGACTTGATCTTCTTATCAAGCTCGTCGAGTTCGCTGTCTTCCCCTTCGCCAAGCTCTTTCTGAATCGCCTTGACCTGCTCATTCAGGTAGTACTCGCGTTGACTCTTTTCCATCTGACGTTTGACGCGGCCACGAATCCGCTTCTCGACCTGCAAGATATCCAGCTCAGTCTCGATTAAGGCCAGTAGCTTCTCAAGCCGCTCGATGACGGGAACTACCTCGAGCACCGCCTGCTTCTGTTCCAGTTTCATCGGCAGATGGGCAGCGATGGCATCGGCGAGACGGCCGGCATCTTCGATACTCATTAGGCTGTTGAGAATCTCCGCCGGAATCTTCTTATTCAGTTTCACGAACTGGTCAAACTGATTCAGGATCGTTCGACGCAATGCCTCAATCTCGGGGCCTTCCGGAGACTCGGGTGTCATCGGCGTGCATCGCGATGTGAGGTAAGTGCCCTCGTCTTCAACTTCCATCACGCGGGCGCGCTGAGAACCCTCGACGAGCACCTTTACGGTGCCATCTGGCAGCTTGAGCATCTGCAAGATGCTCGCGACACAGCCGATTTCGTAGATATCGGTCGCAGCGGGATCATCCTGCGCGGCACTCTTCTGAGCGGCAAGGAAAATATGCTTACCAGCCTCCATCGCGACCTCCATCGCCTTGATCGACTTGGGACGACCAACGAACAAGGGGATCACCATGTGCGGAAAGACCACCACGTCCCGTAACGGGAGCATCGGCAGCGACACTGGCTCTTCAGGCAAAAGGTCAATTTTTGACATCACAGACTCCAGAATTGGGGGTTGCCTTGAAGATGGGGCAGTTTTCGGGGGAAATCAAGGGGCAGAACAGCTTCCCCACAGACCATGAGGAGATTCGTTAATCGAAGGCGCCTAGCTGGCGCTGGCAACCTTCTGCGCCTCACCATAGATCAAGAGTGGCTTGCCGCCACCGTCAATGGCTGATTCATCGATCACCACTTTGGTCACGTTGGACTGCCCAGGCAGCTCAAACATGGTGTCGAGCAAGACATTTTCAAGAATAGACCTGAGTCCACGGGCACCCGTCTTGCGCTTGATCGCCTTGCGCGCGATCGCAGACAGCGCGGCAGGGCGAATCTCAAGCTCAACGCCTTCCATCGCAAAAAGCGCTTGGTACTGCTTGACCAGCGCATTCTTGGGTTCAATAAGAATTTCAATGAGGGCAGCCTCATCGAGTTCATCAAGGGTTGCCACCACCGGCAGACGGCCGACGAGTTCGGGAATGAGGCCGAATTTGATGAGATCTTCAGGCTCAACCTCGCGGAAGAGCTCTCCGACATCGCGATCACTCGGCGAGCGCACCTCGGCACCAAAACCAATCGACGTCTTTTCGGTGCGACCACGGATCACCTTGTCCAATCCATCAAAGGCACCGCCGCAGACGAAAAGAATATTGGTGGTATCGATCTGAACGAAATCCTGATTCGGGTGCTTGCGTCCCCCTTGCGGCGGAACGGAGGCCACCGTCCCTTCAATCAGTTTGAGTAATGCCTGCTGGACCCCTTCCCCGGAGACATCACGGGTGATCGATGGGTTATCAGACTTGCGGGTAATCTTATCAATCTCGTCGATGTAGACAATGCCGTTTTGTGCCTTCTCGACTTCGTAGTTACAGTTTTGTAAGAGCTTTTGAATGATGTTCTCGACGTCCTCGCCGACATAGCCTGCTTCGGTCAAGGTCGTGGCATCCGCAATCACAAATGGCACATTGAGCAACCGGGCCAGTGTCTGGGCGAGCAGCGTCTTGCCAGAGCCCGTAGGGCCGATCAACAAAATGTTGCTCTTCGCGAGCTCCATATCGGACTTGGTCTCACCACGATGACGAAGACGCTTGTAATGGTTGTAGACCGCAACCGACAGAATTCGCTTTGCGGTGGTCTGACCGATCACGTACTGATCGAGACGGGTCAGGATCTCTTGTGGGGTTGGCAGTGAATCGCGATCCCCTTCTGTCGTCGGGTCTTGCGCCTGTTCGTCTCGGATGATGTCGTTGCAAAGGTCGATACACTCATCGCAGATGAAGACCGACGGGCCGGCGATCAGCTTCTTCACCTCATGCTGGCTCTTGCCGCAGAAGGAACAGTACAACAGCTTTTCGCTAGACCCTTTCTTTTCAGCCATCCGTGCTCTCTCGATGTGTCAGAACCTTATCAACAATGCCGTACTCTAACGCATCTTCCGCGGACAGAAAGTTATCCCGATCAGTATCCCGTGCAATCGTCTCGAGGGACTGACCCGTGCGCTCTGCAAGAATCTTGTTGAGCTTATCCCGCAGCGCAAGAATTTCTCGTGCGTGAATCTCGATATCCGAGGCCTGCCCCTGCACACCGCCCAGCGGCTGATGGATCATGACGCGACTATTGGGCAGCGTGAATCGCTTTCCTTTCGCGCCCGCGGCCAACAGAAAAGCGCCCATGCTTGCGGCCATTCCCACACAGAGTGTGCTGACATCGGGTTTGATGAACTGCATGGTGTCGTAGATCGCTAGACCAGAGGACACGGACCCCCCCGGAGAATTGATGTAGAGCGAAATATCCTTATCGGGATTCTCAGACTCTAAGAAAAGCAACTGGGCAATCACCAGGTTAGCGGACTGATCATTGACTGGCCCCACCAGAAAGACCACCCGCTCACGCAACAGGCGTGAATAGATGTCATAGGCACGCTCGCCCCGACCCGACTGCTCGATGACGATCGGCACCATTCCCAATCCCACCGGGGTCTGACCTGCACCAAGCCCCTCTTGTCCTAATGTCATCTGTGCTCCTCGATAAATGTCAGACATGCTTGCCTTTCTCAGCCGCGGCTACCGTCAGCCATCAGCCCTTCCACGGTGACGGACTCCTCAACAACCTTCGCGTTAGAGAGAACCCAGGTCACCACGTTGTCCTCAATCACCACGGCCTCGGCTTCGGCACGCTGATTGGGCTGCGTCATAAACCAGTTCACGAACGCTTCTGGTTTTTCATAGGCCGACGCCATATCTTCGACCAATGCCTTGACCTGCGCCTCGGTTGGGTGGAGTGACTTCGATTTCACAATTTCACCCACTAACAGTCCGAGCCGAACACGCTTTTTCGCCTGGTCTTCAAAGAGCTCGGCGGGAATTGGTGCCTCTTTGACATTCATGCCCCGCGCGGCCAGATCCTGGCGCGTGGACTCCGCAAGCCGCTGCGACTCACTCGACACGAGCGACTTGGGTAGATCAAAGGTCGACATCGCTCCGAGTGCATCCATGACGGCCGTCTTAGTCTTGTTCTTACAGCGACTTGCTACCTCGCGGGCGAGGTTCTTGCGGACATCGGCCTTCAATTGCTCGATATCACCCGAAGCAATGCCCATCGTCTTCGCAAAATCGGCATCCAGTTCGGGGACCTTGGGCGCAGCAACCTCACGGACGGTAATCGTGAACTGTGCCTGTTTACCCGCGACATCTTTCCCGTGGTAATCCGCAGGGAAGTTCAGAGGAAATGTCTTCGACTCCCCCTGTTTCAAGCCCGCCGCCGCCTCATCAAATTCCTTCAGCATCGAACCATCTCCCAGCACAAACGGGTAGTTCTCTGCGCTTCCGCCATTAAACGCAACCCCATCAATCTCGCCTTTGAAATCGACCGTCACACGGTCGCCCTTTTCAGAGGCGCGATCCACCGTCTGAAAGGTCGTACGCTGACGACGAAGTGTTTCAAGTGTACGGTCCAGGTCGGCATCGGAAATCTCACACACCGTCTTCTTCACCTCGACACCAGAGACATCGGGGACGGCGATCTCTGGATAAACCTCGACGACCGCTTCAAAGTGCAGCACGGTGTCCTCTTCCGATTCGCTCTTGATCGGTTCAATGGCGGGGGGACCCGCTACGCGCAGCTTCTGCTCGACCACGGCGTTGCTGTAGGCACGACTGACCACATCGCCAATCGCCTCGGACTGGGCCTGGGCACCATAGGTCTGGGAGACCACTTTCATCGGTACCTTTCCAGGACGGAATCCCGGCATCTTGACCGTCTTGCTGATCTTGGCAAGACGCCTCTGCGCCTCTTTTTGGACATCGTCAATCGTGACCGACAGCTTCAGTCGGCGCTCAAGAGAGTTAGAAGATTGACCGGCAGTGGTAGTGGCATTCATAGACAGAAAAGGGCTTCGCTTTAGTCCGCGTACCGAGGTACGCATCATGTTCAAAAAAATGTCGGTTGGTGCGAAGGGCGGGACTCGAACCCGCACACCTTTCGGCGTCAGGACCTAAACCTGGTGCGTCTACCAATTTCGCCACCTTCGCAGGGCTGTCCGACGCTCAGGCGCCATTGTACTTAGAATCCCGGAATGGACACGGCACACCTCGGACGGGCGTTTCACGGCGGCCAACACTACGAAAACTTCCCCGTGGCCTCATGGCTGATCCCCGCTCGGGTCCGCCCAGCAATGCTGAGCCTTTACCGCTTTGCGCGCACGGCAGATGACCTAGCCGACGAAGGGGATCTCTCAGGCCTCGACCGAGACGCTGGGCTAGACACCCTAGAGCGGGGGCTGCGCCAAGACATCAGTGACCATACCCAGCGCGCCGCCGATCCCTTGTTCCAGATTGCCAATGGGCTGAGATCTGAACTCACGCATCACGACTGCCCGATCGACGAGGCACTGGCACTCTTGACAGCATTCCGTGCCGACGTCCACCACCAGCCCATGACCGACCCGCAGGCGGTGCTCAACTACTGCCGATATTCCGCAGCCCCCGTTGGACGACTGGTGCTGAGTCTGTTTGGCATTCTCTCCCGCAACACCATTACGCCCGATGGTCTTCAGGATGAGTCGGATGCGATCTGCACAGGACTGCAACTCGCCAATTTTGCCCAAGACCTTGGCCAGGACGTGAGTCGAGGACGGATCTATTTCCCCAAGTCGTGGTGGCCACAGGGCTGGTCACCAGACCAGGGAATCACTGCCCTCACTGTCCAAGCCCGTGCCGATATCGCCCGACAGATGGCCGACTGGGCAACCGCCAAACTTAAAGAGGGAAGGCGGCTACCGAGACGCATTCGGGCACATTCGCGCGGGGGGCATCGACTCGCGCTCGAGATCGCCCTCACGGTGGAAGGCGGTCTGGCGATGGCCGCCAAGGTCAGACAAGCCCCAGAACGAGTCTGGCAGGCGTCACCGCGACTTTCGCGAACAGACCTGATGGTGCTACTGTTTCGGGCGCTAAGGCTAACCTATGTCTCCTGATCAGTACTGCGAATCAAAAGTCGCCGAGAGTGGCTCCAACCTGACGGCCGCGTTCAAGATCCTAGATCCCGAACGCCGCGCCGCCATCAATGCCCTATATGCATTCTGTCGGGAGGTTGATGATGTCGTCGACGAATGCTCTGAGCCGCAACTCGCTGCCATTAAGTTGAGCTGGTGGAAGACCGAACTTGATCGGCTGTTTCAGGGGCAGGCACAGCACCCCGTGTCGAAGGCGCTCGCGGCCCGCATGAAGGATTACGGGTTACCCCAAGAATCCTTTCAAGAGATTATCGCTGGCGTGGAAATGGATCTCACCCAGAATCGTTACGCGAGTTGGAGTGATCTCGATCGTTATTGCGACCGGGTGGCTGGCGCAGTTGGGCTGTTATCCGCCCGAATCTTCGGCACGGTATCCCCAGCGACCCTGGACTACGCGATCACCTTGGGCCGGGCTCTGCAATACACCAACATCATTCGTGATGTCGGCGACGATGCGCGAAAGGGGCGGATCTATCTCCCAGCCGAGGCGATGCAGCAGGCAGGGCTCGATGCCGGATCGATTCTTAGATTCGAGCACTCCCCTGCGCTATCGCAACTGCTTCACGATATGGCTGGCCGAGCTCACCAGCTCTACGATAAGGCGATCGCGACACTTCCTGCTGCCGAACGACGTGCCCAACGGCCCGGTCTGATGATGGCGGCGATTTATCGAGATCTCCTTCGGCTCTTGGAATCCGAGTCGTTTCAGATCATGCATCAGCGTATCTCCGTTGCCCCGGCACGAAAGCTCTGGCTTGCCTGGAGAACAGCGATCGGCTTCATGCCGGCATGACAAGCCCTAAGAAAGTCGCAGTCATTGGCGGAGGCTGGGCGGGACTCTCGTGTGCCGCACATCTGATTGGGCTTCATCAAAATCACCCTCGTGCGCAAGGCTTAGAGGTTCATCTTTTTGAGAGTGCCCCACAGCTTGGTGGGAGAGCACGTGGTCTCGCATGGCCCATCACACCCGATACCACTCTCGCGATCGATAACGGACAGCATCTCACGATCGGCGCTTACACGGAGACGTTTCATCTTCTAAAACTGGTCAATGCGCCCTCATGGCAGCGTGAACCATTACGCTGGTCGGGCGTAGAACAAAACAGAGTGGCCTATCAATGGTCGGTGCCCAGTGACGCATGGCCATGGCGCCTGCTGAAGGGAATTGTTCCCGGGAACGGACCGAAGGGATGGCCTGTTGCCTGGAAACGCAATATGCCTCGGCTCCTCTGGGCGCTGACGCGGCGGAACGCAGAGAAGACATCCCTCTCGGCACTCACCTGGTTACAGCATCAGGGCGTCAGGGAGGACTTCATCGATCATCTCTGGCGGCCATTGGTGGAAGGTGCACTCAACACCGAGCTTTCCAACGCGTCGGCATCGGTGATGGTGCGGGTTCTCAGAGACTCTTTGTTGGGGCCCGCGAATGCAACGGATGTGCTCACGCCCGCAACAGACCTATCTCAGGCTGGCGTTGAGCCGATCGCGGATTGGCTTGCCCAACATCATGTGCGGCTATCGCTCGGTCATCGTATCCGTCGGCTGACACCGCAGCCGCCCAATCAAGACGCCATCGCTAGACCACAACATGGACGTTTTGAACTCTCGATCGATCATCAAGGGCAACAACAGAGTTTCGAGGCGGATCGGGTCGTGATGGCACTCCCCGCACGGGAGACGACGACCCTGTGGCAGGAGAGCCGTCTGCCACAGGCGCCTGCCATCCATCGTCTGGAGACACTTCGCTACCGCGCCATCACTACAATTTGGATTGCGCTCACGGAAGAGGACAACGCCACGCTTACCTCCCTGCCATCGTGGTTCGTGCTCCAGCCGCAAGACGGGATTCCTCACGTGGCCCAGGTCGGTGTCAAACGCCCGGGGATCCTTGCACTCGTGATCAGCGCGCAGGATCCCCAGGCGCCTGAGACGCTCGCACGCCGGGAAACCCATGGACCGTTGCTTCGGGATCAACTCCGCATCCAACTGGGGCTAGCGCTAAAAGACCAGCCACAAAAGTGGATTACGGAAAAGGCCGCTACCTGGGCGTGCACGCCTCAGACCAAATTCGCCGATCGATCGGAGGCCCGTGGGTTGACCGGTGTGGACGGACTATTTCGATGCGCTGATGACCTAGAGCCCGGTTATCCCGCAACGATCGAAAGCGCTGTGCGATCAGGCAAAAGAACCGCCGAAACGGTCATCGCGTCGATGTCTGACTAGTCACGCATCGCGACGAGCGCATCTTCAAGTCGTCTGACTGGAATGATCTCCAGTCCTTCAATTGGTTTTTTCGGTACGTTGGCAACCGGCACTACGGCTTTTGAAAAACCAAGCTTCGCAGCCTCACGCAGTCGCTCCTGCCCTCGGGGTGCAGGACGAATCTCCCCCGCTAGCCCAATCTCCCCAAACACCACCATTCCCTTCGGCAGGGGGCGGTTCCGCATGGATGAGACGACCGACAGCGTGACTGCCAAGTCTGCCGCAGGCTCATTAATTCTCACACCACCCACTGCGTTCACAAATACATCCTGGTCAAAACAGGCAATGCCTGCATGACGATGCAGTACTGCCAAGAGCATCGCCAGTCGCTGAGGCTCCAGACCCACACACAGGCGTCGAGGATTCGGCACATGGGCGCTATCGACAAGGGCCTGTATCTCCACCAATAACGGCCGGCTTCCCTCTTGCGTCACTAAAACACAAGAACCCGGCACAGGCCCCTGACCGTCGGCACCAAGGTGAGCGGGCGACAGAAACAACGCGGAGGGGTTGGTCACGGCCTTCAGGCCACGATCTGTCATGGCAAAGACACCTATCTCATTGACCGTACCAAAACGATTTTTAATCGCGCGGATCACGCGATAGGAGGCATGCGAGTCGCCTTCGAAATACAAAACGGTATCCACAATGTGTTCAAGTACCCGAGGGCCAGCAAGCGTTCCCTCTTTCGTCACATGACCGACAAGGATCACCGTACAGCCACTTTCCTTTGCCCAGCGTGTCAGCCTTGAGGAGCACTCACGTACCTGCGAGACAGAGCCTGGCGCTGCCGTAAGACCATCGCTAAACAACGTCTGGATGGAGTCAACGACGACGAGCTGCGGACGCACTGCCATGAGCTGCGCAAGAATCTCTTCTAGACGAATCTCCGCCAATACTGTGAGCGAGCTTCTCTCAAGGCCGAGCCGCTTTGCCCGAAGTGCAACCTGCGCTACGGACTCCTCGCCGCTGACATATAAGGTTGATGACGTCTGACTTAAATGGACCAACGCCTGCAGCAGCAGCGTTGACTTTCCAATTCCTGGATCCCCACCAATTAAGACCACCCCACCTGGGACAAATCCCCCGCCGAGTACCCGGTCAAACTCCTCGCTACCGGTAGGAATACGTGGCACATCCGCGGCCTGCACCTCCGAGAGCTTGACTGCGTGACTGGTGGGTGCGAGCGACACCGGCTCTTGACCGCGACGGGAGACCGCCATCGCCCGCGACTCCTCGAGCGTATTCCATGAGCCACAGCCATCGCATTGACCCTGCCACTTTGCGAAGGCAGCACCGCATTCACGGCAGACAAACTGAGACTTTTCTTTTGCCATTAGGATTCCAAAAGCACCCGAGGCACTCTCGAGGTCACGCCTGTCATGAGCTCGTATCCGATCGTTCCCGAACGCATTGCAACCTCGTCAATGGCCACTCGATGACCCCATAGCTCCACCGGATCGCCAATCGATGCACCCGGATGATCGGTCAGATCGACCGTCAGAAGGTCCATCGATATCCGACCTGCAAGCGGCACCAGAACATCCGCCACACACACGGGCGTGCCATCCGGCGCAGATCTCGGGTAGCCATCGCCGTAGCCGCAGGCGATCACGCCAATCCGTGACGGCCGTTTAGCCGTCCAACGAGAACCATAACCCACGCTTTCCCCCGCGCTAACGGTCTGGACGGCTACCAGCTGACTCATGAGCGACTGACCCGCTCGCAGTCCAAAGGCAGCGGCGGTCTTATCAGGCTGGCCCACAAATGGACTTGCACCGTATAAAGCGATGCCCGGACGTACCCAGTCTGCGTGGGTCTGGGGGTGAACGAGCGTTGCCGCAGAATTCGCCATCGATCGCGGACCCTGCGCCTGCGCGAAAGGAAGTCGCGCGCCAATCCGGTCCGTCAAGGTCTGAAACCGTGCTGCTTGATCACACCAGCCTTGGTCGGTATCCGCATCTGAGAAATGGGTCATGAGCCCAATCGGCTCCCGAACACGCTGAGCGATCGGCGCAATGACGTTCATCAGTTCCTCGTCAGAAAGCCGATCAGAAAGTCCCAATCGGTTCATCCCTGTGTTGAACTTAACCCAAACCCGTGTAGGGAGATGGTCGGATGTCTGCAGCATCTCTATCTGGGGTGGCGTGCACAGCACCGACTCAAGACCAAGCGCGGCAAACCGCCCCAATTCGTCAACGGAAAAGGCCCCTTCAATCATGAGAATGGGCTTATCCCAGCCCATCGTTCGGGCCTGCTCCGCTTCCTGAAGGTCCAACACCGCAAGACCATCGGCCGCCTCGAACCCGCGAACAGCGGCGTCTATGCCGTGGCCGTAACCGCGCGCCTTGGCGACGGCCCATATCCGGGCATTCGGCGCCTGTCGACGAACGACCGCAAGGTTATGTCGCAGTGCATCAATATGAATCTGTAGGGATATCGGTCGGGCCATAAGGCTGTCATTTTAGGCGTTCATGCTCTAATCGCAGAGCTCTCGATAAGAAAGAATTATGAAACGCGGTTTTTACACGATCATGGCAGCGCAGTTTTTTTCGTCGCTTGCCGATAATGCCCTGCTCATTGCCGCGATTGCCCTGCTAATCGAACTCGCTGCTCCGGAATGGATGCGGCCGCTGCTCAAACTCTTCTTCACAGTTTCTTATGTCGTATTAGCCCCATTTGTCGGTGCCTTTGCGGACTCGATGCCCAAAGGCCGTGTCATGTTTGTGACCAATACGATCAAGGTGGCGGGCTGTGCGATGCTATTTTTCTCGGTACACCCCTTACTTGCCTATGCCGTCGTGGGGTTTGGCGCCGCGGCATACTCGCCTGCCAAATATGGCATCTTGACCGAGCTGCTGCCCCCAGAAAAGCTAGTCGCAGCCAATGGCTGGATTGAAGGTACCACTGTGGGGTCTATTGTCTTGGGTACTATGGTGGGCGGCGCACTGATCAGCCCCATGGTGAGCCATGCGCTACTGTCGATTGATCTTCCGCTCATCGATACAGGCGTCGATAGTCCCGCAGAGGCAGCGATTGCCGTCATCGCCCTGATTTATCTCGTCGCCGCTGGATTCAATCTGCGCATCCCCGATACTGGCGCACGTTACGAAAAGCAGCACATCAACCCTATTCGTCTCGTGCAAGATTTCTGGGTCTGCAACAAGACATTATGGCAGGACAAACTCGGCCAGATTTCGCTCGCGGTGACGACACTCTTCTGGGGTGCGGGGGCAACCCTTCAGTTCATCGTATTGAAGTGGGCAGAAGTGCAGCTTGGCATGCCGCTCGGTCGCGCCGCGATTCTCCAAGGAATCGTCGCACTCGGTATTGCAGGCGGTGCCGTGCTTGCCGCGAAGTTTGTACCCTTGAAGAACACCCCTTCCGTCCTGAAGCTTGGCGTGCTGATGGGACTCTTCGTTCCGCTCATGACGCTTGTCACGAGCCTTACTGGTGCGATACCACTGCTCATTATTATCGGCGGTCTTGCCGGTTATTTTGTTGTGCCGATGAACGCGTTATTACAACACCGAGGTCACGTGTTGTTGTCTGCGGGCCATTCGATTGCCGTTCAGAACTTTAATGAGAACCTCAACGTGCTCACGATGCTTGGTCTCTACGCGCTGTTGATTATGGCGGACTTTCATGTCAACACGGTCATCGTCATCTTCGGCTTATTCGTGGCCTTAACGATGTTGATGGTGATTCGTCGATATCAGTACAACAAACGTCACCACGACCTGAGCAAACTCATCGGTGTCGAAAAACACTGATCGCTATTGATCGGCCGCACCCTCGTTTGGCGCGATCTGCTCCCGATGGAGTGATACCAGCTGGGCCCATAGCTGACGTTTTTCTTGGGGTTCCCGGAGCAGCCGGTCCAGCGCAGTCAAGCGCGAGACGGTCCCGTGGGACGATGCAGCCACCAGCGCCTCAAAGGCGTCCGACATCTCGAGATCTGCGAGCAGAATGAAACGGGTTTGCGCCGGTGCATCACGCAAAACCGACTGTAGCCGATCACGCTGAACGGAAGAGAAAACCATCGCCTGCGACATCGCCAAGTGAAGACCAGCAAGCCCCCGTGATCCCATCAGAATCTGTTTCCAGAGTGTCTGCGTCTGTGGGCTGGAGGCCATCACGACAAACCGAACCTCTGCCATCGACACCGTCCCGCTCGTGCCAAACGACGCCGTTGGCGTCTTCCGATCTGGCGTACCGCGTGAGACAAACTCCTGTCGAAGCCGCCAGACTGGCAGCAGCCCAAGAACCGTCAGCGCCTCACGCGATCCATCAGACATGCTGGACCTCCGTAACCGATCGATCGCGTTGAGGAACCATCTCTAAGGCCATCACGATGGCGTCTTCTCGCGCAGCCGTCTCCGGTGCGCTTGGGTAGTAGCCTTTGCGGAGCCCGATCCGCTTAAACCCCGCCTTTTCATAGAGTCTGAGTGCGCGTGTGTTGCTCGGACGAACCTCTAGCACAATGCGATGTAGTCCCGCCGCCCGCACCTGCGACACGAGTGATCGCATCATCCATTGTCCGAGACCATGACCCTGACGAGCCGGCGTAAGCGTAATGTTCAAAAGGTGTGCCTCGTCAACCACGGACATCCAGACCATATATCCCAGCATGACCTGGTGCTCACGCAGTACCCACATCGAATAGCCTGCGGCGAGCGAATCCTGAAAGTTTCCTGAACGCCATGGAAAAGGATACGCCTGGTTCTCGATCACCATCACCGATGCAAGATCGCGTGACGTCATGGGCACCCAAACGAGATCTGGCTGCTGGGCACGCTCTGCCGTTGTCTGTGCCACTTTTTCACGAACGTATAAGGGCGTCAAAACGGAGGCCGTGATCCACTGATGTTGGGCCTGCGCGCGCGGATCAACAGCCCATCGTGCAAGCCAGACCGCAAACGGTATCTCTCGCGCAATAGAGGGGTTCCGATCGGGATCGATTAATAATTCATCGACCTCTGGGGTCGCCTGACGAATCACTTCCGCCGCCATTGCCACTCGTACAACGGGAGGCGAGATCCAGTCCACCAAAGGGCCGCCACCTAACGGTGCGATCCGAACCTGGGCTGCGAACTGTTCTCCGAGCCGAGCATCGAATCCGATATCCATCGTGACCGTTCGCTCTTGACCATGCGACCGCCACCAGGCATATGCCCATGCAAAAAAGCCATTGACAGGAAGAATGGGAACAGAGAGTCCGAGGGATAGCCCCTGCGCAATGCCGCACGCCACACGAAGACCGGTAAACGATCCCGGTCCCACACCCACCACGATCCCATCGATATCGGCACGCGTTAGCCCCGCCTCTGTGAGTAGGCCATCTGTCATCGGTAGTAGCTCAGAGGAATGTGACTGACCTGCCGGTGCTGACTTTGACAAGATGCGTCCATCAGCGGTCACGAGCGCAGCAGACGCAAGCGCGCCACCGGATTCAATCACCAATAACACCGATGAGTTGGCTGCAAACATCGCTACGATGACCGCACCACCATGGCGACAGCCTGTGCGGCAATTCCCTCGCCCCGACCCGTGAACCCAAGATGCTCAGTGGTCTTGCCTTTGATATTGACGCGAGTAATCGGCACTTCACAGGTCGACGCAATCACCTGCTGCATTGCCTGCGCATACGGTGATATCTTAGGCGCCTGCGCAATCACGGTGGCATCAATCTGGCTGACCTGCCAGCCGGCCTGCGCCACACGTCGCACCACTTCGGCCAGAAGCAGACGACTATCCGCGCCTCGATACGTCGGATCTGTGTCAGGAAAATGTCGACCGATATCCCCCATGCCTGCAGCACCTAAAATTGCATCGGTAATCGCGTGCAATAGAACATCTGCGTCTGAGTGACCGTCCAACCCTTTTTCAAAAGGGATCTGGACTCCCCCAATAATGAGTGGACGTCCCTCGACCAGGCGATGGACATCGAACCCTGATCCGATTCCAAATGACGGGGGTTGCGACTGTGACATCCATGCCTCCATAAGCGTAAAGTCATCCGGCTGCGTTAACTTGAAGTTGGTCATCGATCCCGGCACGAGCAGCACCTGACCCTGACAGGCTTCAATTGCAGAAGCCTCATCGGTGGCGTTCGGGGTCCGTTGATAGGCGGTCAGCAAGTCCTGCAGTCTAAACATCTGCGGTGTCTGCGCGGCCCACAGTCCTTCACGCGAAATCGTCTGCGACACAGACTGCACGGACACTGACATCGACGAGGAACGCTTCACCGTATCTGCAATAGGGGTGGCCAGAATGCCACCAAAGAATTCGCGCCCCGAATCAGCAGCGCGGACCTCATCCCAGAGCCGAGACAGGCTTGCTTCTGAGAGTCCTGGACGAGCCGCATCATGCACAAGAACCCAGGGTGATTCGCCCTGATCAGAGATGCTCTCCGACAGAATCGACAAACCAGCCATGACAGACTCCCGCCGCGACGTGCCACCGATTGGCAGGGCAATGACCGGTGGCTGGTCCCGAAGAGACGACTCAAGACCACTTTCCTCCCAATACTCATCATCGGGGCTTAACACCACTAGGATGAGTGCGATCGCGGGATGTCTCGATATCGCGCGAATGCTCCGCCCCAAAAGGGTCTCACCCGCGAGACGGTGATATTGCTTCGGAACCGTCAAACCACTGCGCTCACCCTTGCCGGCGGCCGGCAGGATGGCAACGGCACGACTCGCCAGGGGTCCTGAGGCGCTAAGAAGGGATCGAATTCGGTCGCGGCCGTCCTCACGCGAGGGGACGAAAAGGCTTTTTATGGGCATAGAACCTACAATTTACCGTTTTCAATCAATTGCTTCATGTCCAGCCCCTTTTCAGCCGTTGAACGCACCCCTCCTGGCCCCGGTCAGACCCTGACGCTGGCGCGCCCTGCGGGCAGCGGTGATGCCTGGTTACTCGCGGACTGGGCATCAAGACTCCACGCAGAGAATCCGAACGCCCCATCCGGAGCGCGTTTGCTGGTGGTCTGCGAATCCGCCCAAGATGCCCAACGGCTCGCCGAAGAGATTCCCTTCTTCGGGCCAACGCTTCGGGTCAGGCTGTTACCGGACTGGGAGACACTTCCCTACGAGGCGTTTTCGCCGCATCAAGACCTGGTCTCCGAACGGCTCTTGGCGCTCTATGAGGCCTCAACCGGGGCCTGCGACGTCCTGGTGCTCTCCGCCAGTACTGCACTCCAGAGGCTCTCGCCCCCCTCTTTTCTAGCAGCCCACACGTTTTTCTTCAGAAAAGGACAGAAGATCTCCGCCGAGCGGCTACGCCATCAGCTGCAGACAGCCGGGTACAGTCCGGTGAGCCAAGTTGTCTCTCCAGGCGAGGTCGCCTGGCGCGGCGGCATGATCGACCTCTACCCCACAGGCAGTACGCTGCCTTATCGAATCGAGCTCATGGACGACGAGGTCGACACGCTTCGCGTGTTTGATCCCGACAGCCAACGCACGATCCATCCGGTTCAGGAGATTCGACTGCTGCCCGGACGTGAATTTCCAAGTCATGACGAGGCCGCACAACAGTTTCGGGCACGCTGGCGTGAGGTCTTTGAAGGCGACCCTTCCCGATGCAGTCTGTATCGTGACGCAGGCAAGGGGCTCTTCGGTGCGGGCATTGAATACTATCTCCCACTGCTATTTGATGAGACCGCCACCATCTTTGATTACCTTGACGGGGCCATCGCCACCGTTGGACAGGTCGACCAGGCATTTCTTGACTTCCACAAAGACCTGCAGTCTCGCTATCGTTTTCTGCGCGCGGACATCGAACGACCGGTACTGCCACCCGAGGCCCTGTACCTCAGCAGCGAGGCCTTCTTTCTTCAGGCCAAGCCGATCGCCAGAGTCGCCCTCTCTGGACCGAGCAGCGACAGCCCTATTCGCGCGCATCCCGATATCAGCGTTGATCGTCGTCATGCGGACCCTGTTGCGCGACTGCGTGACGCCATCGATCAACTCAGACCAGATACCGAGATCAGTCGTATTCTGATCACCGCAGAGAGTGCGGGTCGCCGAGAAACACTGTCGCAATACCTGGCCGACCATCGTATCCCCCACACGCTCGCGCAAGGAGACCCCTTAGCGCCGGCGGTTGATCAGAAGGATCCCAAGTCTCGAGTGACCTTGTGTGTGAGCCCCGTTCACCGCGGCTTTGTTGCCCCCTGGGACCAGCTGATGCTAATCACCGAAGGGGAGCTCTTCTCGCAGATTGCCCGACGCCAGCGTCGTGGTCAGCGCGAGGCGACGACAAACATTGATTCGATCATTCGTGACCTATCGGAGTTGAAGGTAGGCGATCCCGTCGTTCACATTCAACATGGCGTTGGGCGCTATCGAGGGCTCGTGCACCTCGACCTTGGAGAGGGTGATACCGAGTTTCTCTTACTCGAGTATGCCGACGACGCGAAACTCTACATTCCCGTATCGCAGCTACATGTCATCGGCCGATACAGTGGTGCAAACCCCGAGAATGCGCCGATCCACACCCTCGGCTCTGGCCAGTGGGAAAAGGCGAAGAAAAAGGCCGCGGCGCAGGCGCGCGATACTGCAGCGGAGCTACTGAATATTTACGCCAGACGAGCCGCACGGGTGGGACATGCCTTTCGTTTTGATCCGCAGGAGTACGAGCGATTCGCAGATGGGTTTGGATTTGAGGAAACACCAGATCAACTTGCCGCAATTCACGCCGTCGTACAGGACATGGTCTCAGGCAAACCGATGGATCGCCTGGTCTGTGGAGACGTTGGCTTCGGTAAGACCGAGGTGGCGCTGCGTGCTGCATTCATGGCCGTCATGGACGGCAAGCAAGTGGCGGTGCTCACTCCCACAACCCTGTTAGCAGAGCAACACCTTCAGACCTTTAAGGATCGGTTTGCGGACTGGCCGGTTCAGATCGCCGAACTCTCTCGTTTCCGAACCGCCAAGGAGATTCAGACGGCGATCTCAGGACTGGCCTCGGGCAAAGTGGATATCGCGATCGGCACCCATAAGCTACTGTCTCCCTCTGTCAAATTTGATCGGCTTGGTCTGGTGATCATTGACGAAGAACACCGATTCGGCGTGCGCCAGAAGGAAGCGTTGAAGGCCCTTCGCGCAGAAGTAGACGTGCTGACGCTGACGGCAACACCGATTCCCCGGACGCTGGCGATGAGCATGGAGGGCATTCGTGATTTTTCCGTCATTGCTACCGCGCCACAGAAGCGACTGGCCATTAAGACCTTCGTCCGAACCGAGAGTGATAGCGTTGTTCGCGAGGCGCTGCTGCGGGAGCTCAAGCGGGGTGGCCAGGCTTACGTGCTGCACAACCAGGTCGACACGATTGAGAATCGAAAAGATGCGCTGCAGTCACTTGTTCCGGAAGCACGAATTGAAGTTGCCCACGGCCAGATGCACGAACGTGACCTCGAACGCGTCATGCGCGACTTCCACCAGCAACGGTTCAATGTACTGCTCTGCTCCACCATCATCGAAACCGGGATTGATGTGCCATCGGCGAACACGATTGTGATCTACCGCGCAGATCGATTCGGACTTGCACAGCTTCATCAGCTGCGCGGTCGTGTCGGCCGATCGCACCACCAGGCGTATGCCTATCTGCTCACACCAGGCGAAGGAGCGCTCACCAAAGATGCCGAGAAGCGGCTCGAGGCCATCCAGGCCATGGAAGAACTCGGGAGCGGGTTCTTCTTGGCCATGCACGACCTGGAAATTCGTGGTGCGGGTGAAGTCTTGGGCGACAGCCAGTCCGGCAACATTAGCGAGGTCGGATTTCAACTCTATGCGGACATGCTCACTGAAGCCGTCAATGCGCTCAAGGCCGGCCGAGAGCCAGATCTGGAGGCCCCGCTTGCGGCCGTCACAGAAATTAATCTCCATGCACCCGCCCTGTTGCCCAATGACTACTGTGCCGATATCCATGAACGGCTCACCCTTTATAAGCGGCTCGCCAACGCCCAGTCGCCGGATGACCTTGAGCTCCTAGAGGAAGAACTTGTCGATCGCTTCGGCACACCTGGCCCTGCGACACGAGCGCTGCTGGAGACGCATCGCCTAAGAATCTTTGCCCGACCGATTGGTGTCCAAAAGATCGACGCTACTCCTGATGTCATCGTCATCTCCTTTGGTAAAGAGGCAAAGGTAGATCCCGCCAAGGTGATCCGTCTGGTGCAGACCGACAAACGCTATCGTCTCGTCGGAAATGAGAAACTTCGGTTTGAGCAGTCAATTGACGATATCAGCCAACGTGCCCGTGCTATTCGCGAGATGCTTGCCGGTATCGCGCAGACTAACGCTCCGGCCCACTAGGAATTTTTACTATGTCTTTTCTTGTTCTCTCTCCTGGTCTAACAACCGATGTGACTCGTCGATCAGTTTCCTTAAAGGCGCGGACCGCGGTGAAGGCCATCGTTGGCAACGCCGAATGTCGTTCCCGCGAGAGCGGTGCACTTGTCTGGAAGCTCTCGGGTCGGTCAGCCTCTGAGCATCGCGCCCTGGCGCAGACCATCGCACCGCTGTGTGACCGCCATCAAGTCGACCTGGCGTTACTGGATCGACCCTATCGCTGGCAAGACTTCAAAGTCTTGGCCATGGATATGGACTCCACGGTCATCACCATCGAGTGCATCGACGAGATCGCGGACTATTGCGGCAAAAAAGCCGAGGTCTCGGCCATTACCGAGGCCGCGATGCGTGGGGAGATCAAAGACTACGCCGAAAGCCTTCGTCGTCGTGTTGCGTTATTAGAAGGACTCCCGGCAGGCGTTCTTGCAGACGTGATTCGCTATCGACTCAAGTTCACGCCCGGCGTCAAGACGCTTGTCGATACCGCTCGCGACCACGGACTGCATACCCTGTTGGTGTCCGGAGGCTTTATCCAGTTCACTGACTTTGTCTCCCAGAAAATCGGCTTTGCGCAGACCCGTTCGAATCAGTTAGAAATCATCGATAGCAGGCTCACCGGTCGCCTGATTGGCGAGATCGTCGACGCCCGTGTCAAAGCCGATACAGTGGCGGCAGCCTGTCGTCGATTCGGCGTAACTCCTAGGGCTGCAGTGACCATTGGCGATGGCGCTAATGACCTTCAGATGATGAAGGCTAGTGGTCTCTCGATTGCCCATCGCGCCAAACCAGCCGTGGCAGCTCAGGCCATGCAGGCCATCCGTTCGGGCGGTCTGGACAACGTCCTCGACTGGTTCGAATAATCGGCTAACGGTTCATCTGGCGACGGGAAGCGTACGACGCCAAATCCACCATCGCGACTAAGAGAATCATAGCGATCAGAATGCTGCTGGTCTCTCGCATCTGAAACAGCCCCATGTGGAACGCGAGCATCTGTCCAAGCCCACCGCCTCCGACAACCCCCAGAATTGCCGCCGCCCGGATATTGTTCTCCCAGCGGTAGAGCGAATACGACAGAAGCTGCGGCAAGATCGTTGGAAGTGTCGCGAACAAAAAGACCCTAATCCCATCGACGCCCGAGACGCGCAAGGCGACGGCTGCCGTATCAGGGGCATTTTCAATCGACTCTGCGAATAGCCTTCCCAACACACCTGTGGTGTGTAGACCTAAGGCAAGTGTTCCGGCAAAGGGACCGAGTCCTGCCGAGATCAACAACAAGGCTGCCCAGACCAGTTCGGGAATCGAGCGCAGTGCGTTCAGAATCAGACGTGTGAGACTTCGCATCGCTCTGACGCCAACGGAAGCACCACGCGCACCCGCTGGAATGGCAAGCATCAACCCCCCGATCACTGCGATCAAGGTCCCCACGGCAGACATCGCAAGGGTCTCTAGTGATGCCTTTGCCAGCTTCGCAAGGAAAGCAGCATCCCAATTTGGTTGCAGCAGTTCCCCAATAAACCGACTCATACGAGCGAGGCTATCGATCGAAAAGATTCGCGATAGCTGCAGATCCAATGACCAGAAGCTCGCCACCGTTAGCAATAGAAGTCCCATGGTGACCCAGCAGACGGAACAGTCCCATCTCAGCCAGGGATTCGGGCGATCTCGGTGCATTATTGCAGGATCCTTCTGAGCCATCCGCTGAGCAGGTCCGCAAATCCCACCAGGATCATGAACACGATCAGCATGGTGGCCACCTCGCCGCCATTAAACATCTTCATGGAGTTGTCCATCTGCTGACCGAGCCCTCCGGCACCGACAAAACCCAGCACGGCCGACGATCGAATGGCACACTCCCACCGGTAAACGGTGTAACTGGTGAGCTCCGTTGCATTCTGTGGCAGCAGCCCGTAGAAGAAGGCTGACAGCCTTCCCGAACCCAGCCGAAGCAGCGTGATGGTTGCATGACTGTCACCACTCTCCAGGATTTCTCCATAGACCTTACCCAGCATTCCCGCATACGTGAGACCGATGGCTAAGACCCCTGCCGCAGGGCCAAGCCCGACCACGCGGACAAAGACCAACGCCCAGATGAGCTCAGGAACACTTCGCAACACAATCAGTAGCCAGCGAACCGCCTGCCGAAAGACAAACGAGACCGGATGCATTCGCCCCGACAATGACGAGACCGAAAGTGCGCTCGTCGACAACAGTGTCAAAGGGATCGCCAAGACAAGCGCCAGTGCAAGGCCCGCGGTCGCAATGGCCACTGTTCGCCACGCCTCTTTCGCAACAAGCTGCAGAAAATCCGGCGCAAGCTGCGGTGGAAAGAAATCAGCCAGAAACCTTGCGCTCACGCGAAGGTTATCGGGCTCAAAGAAAACCCAAGGCCGAAACTCTGTCGCGACGAGCGCAGGGAAAAGTATCACCAGTGCCGCTAGCGTCCAGAAAACGCGACCTGTCCAGGCAGGATCGCGAGGATGTGACGACATCGACAATGCAGCCATGACTATCGGCAGTGCACGATCTTAGGGGCTGACGGCGCTGGTGCGAGATCGTCGATGATCGGCGCACCAGTGAGCTCGTGCTCCTTTTGTGCGTAGAGCTGCGCCAGGCGATCCTGCGTTACCTGGACCCCGGGGAGATCAAACTCACAACGCCCATGTCGCAGACCAATTACCCGAGGAAAGGCGCTTGTAGCAACGCCCACCTGGTGCAGACTAACAATCAAGGTCACCCCTCGGGCCCGGGCAACCCGTGTCAGTGTTGAAATCGCCTGTTGCGAGCGAGCAGGATCTAGTGCCGACAAGGGTTCATCGATCAGCCAGAGTTTTGCGGGAGAGAGCAACGCGCGTGCAAGCCCGACGCGTTGACGCTCGCCACCTGATAGACGATCAACACGCTCCCAGATTTTGTCCGCGAGATCAAACTGGGCGAGTGCCTCAATGGCCTGATCGACCCCTCGGGGGTAGACCAACTGCGACAGGCTCTGCAGAAGACTCTGGGTAGGAAGTCGGGCGGCCAATAGCGCCGTCACGACTCGCTGCCGAGGCGGCAACGGGGGCGTCTGAGGCGCATAGAACAGCGTCGATCGTGCGCGTCGGAGCGCCGCACTCGAACACTGCCAGATCGATTGTTCATCAAGAAAAACACTCCCTGACACTGGCTTCAATGCCGCCCCGATGAGGGCCAAAAAGGTCGTCTTCCCCGCGCCAGAGGGGCCGATCACCGCGACCTGCTCACCAGGGGAAATCGATAGCGACAGTTGCGCAATGGCGGGCGGCGCACCCTCACCTGACGCGGGATGACGTGCGGTCACCCCATCGAGTCTTACCGATAGCCCCTGAGCGAGAGTTTCCACGGACGTTATTTAATCAAGCCGGCGCTGCGGCCCGCGCGCTCCAGCCCCTTGTAGTTGTCGGGCTTAGTCGGCAGGTAACGTGTTGCTCGGGCAAGCCCAAGAATCTCCTTGCCCTCGGCCGTGTCTGGCGACAGCGCGAGTAAGGCCTTGGTAATCCTGTCACGCAGGGCGATCGGCATATCCGCATGCACCGACCAGTTGTAATTGAAGTACGGCGGTGTGGTGTAGAAAACATCTACTTTGCTTGTGTCCACCTTGTTCTCATTCACAAACTTCGTCCAGACCGTAATGTCTAGTGCTGCAGCATCTACTCGACCGCTAACCACCGAGGCGATCGTCGCATCGTGCGCCCCCGAATAAGCAATCCGCTTGAAATCTTTTTCGGGATCAAGCCCGGCCTCTAGCAAAAAAGTCCTCGGCATCAGGTGCCCAGACGTACTCGACTGCGACCCAAAACTCACCTGCTTACCTTTCAGATCAGAGAGCTTGGTAATGCCAGAAGACTTCTGGGTGATGAAGACCGACCGAAACTTGGTATCTTCTTCACGCTGTGCGATCGGGACGACCTTTCCACCCGAACGAATCTGTGCCTGAACGTAGGTAAACCCACCGAACCAGACGAGATCCACCTGTTTGTTAACGAGCGCCTCGACGGCGGCAGGATAGTCCGTCACTGGGGTGAATTC
>JACCDO012234852.1_pt1 | contig 75135 bp, 63 predicted proteins | sample 7446101 | NCBI WGS metagenome assembly JACCDO01 (sample SAMN15323440, study PRJNA562643) | freshwater metagenome | isolation source: river surface water | place: USA:Blue River Watershed | collected 2017-08-16
AGCCGATACCACCGTTGCTGGCGTCATAGACGGCCACACCGTTGGTGAATTTGCCGTCCACGACGTCCTTGATGGTCAAGAAGACGGCTTGGTCGACGCGCTTCATGGCGCTTGAGATAATCTTGTCTGAACCAGGAGCTGCACCGTTCTGGAAGGTGGTGACGTACTCGTCTTGGTCGACACCGATGACGAATGCACCAGCCTCGTAGCCCTTGAGGAACTTCTGCACTGGTGGGATTTCCATGCCACCCACGGCTGCAATCGTGCCGCTCTGGCTCATCGATGCGGCCAAGGCACCAGCCATGTAGCCAGCCTGGTCTTCAGCGAAGACCAACCCGCGCACATTGGGCAATGCGGGGTCGTAGGCGAAGTCGACAATGGCGAACTTGGTCTCTGGATATTTGCCTGAAGCTTCTGCAACGGCATCACCCATCATGAAACCGACGGCCACGATGATTTCGCAGTTGGCTTCAACCAGTGACTGAATGTTCTTGCCGTAGTCGGTCTGCGCCTGGGTTTCGATGTACTTAATGCCAATCCCGAGGTCTGTTTCGGCCTTCTTAAGGCCATCGAATGCATACTGGTTGAACGTACCGTCGTTGATTTTACCAACGTCAGTGACCAACCCCGCCTTACAGGCAGCAGCCGGCGCAGCCGTACCGCCACATGCTGGCAGAATGACAGCCGCAATGACCATCACCACCAAGGCAACCAATGTTGACTTCCGCATCACTTCCTCCATTGAATCTGCGTGCATGCTCTCATCATAGTTGTACTATGTATACATGCTATCTTCATTATACGGTGCTCTATTTACATATGCAATATACGTACTGGTGTCGTAGATGCAAAAGAATTCATATTGTAAAAATATGTGATGAATTGGAGGGTGATTCAGTCGATCCACGGTGTGCATACATCGGTGTTGGGTGACCGTGGCGTGAATCGCCATGACCGTGTGTGCTGGTTGTGTGGATCCATGGTGTCATATTCCTGCAATCTGTATCCATAGAACGCGTTGCATTGATGCAGTATAATGAGATAAATCGAATGTGAGGAACGTATGACGACCACACGTCCTTTGAGCCCCAGCGCCCTCATTGATATCCCTGCATTAACTCAACACATATGCACTATTCACGATATCCATGAAGAACAAGATGCCGTGGTTGCTACAATTACGCCACTCATCGATAGTGCGCTTTTGTTTAAAAGTGTGCAAGTCCGTGCCCGTGCTATCGGTTTTACCACGTGGATGCGTCGCAACCCACAAACACGTGCCGTTGAATTAGTGTTTACCGAGGGTTTGGCACCTGCTGTCGCAACACGCCCTGTATTGGCACTTGTGCTTTTTCTAGCGACAGTGCTCTCGTGTTTGGCTGCGGGTGCGATGTATCAGGGGATCGATATTGTTGCGCAACCTGGTCAAATTTGGGCTGGCATCCCATTTGCTGCCACGATTATTGGCATTTTGGCAACCCATGAGTTGGGGCATTATGTGGTGGGGCGCTGGTGGGGTGCGCCAGTCAGTCTCCCATACTTTTTGCCATTGCCTCCGCCTTTGAGTTTTACAGGCACAATGGGTGCAGTAATCGTGCAACGTGAGCCAATGCATGATCGGCGTGTCCTCTTTGACGTGGGAGTAGCGGGGCCTATTGCCGGTTTAATTGTTGCAGTACCCCTACTTTTCTACGGATTATCACAGTCTGTGGTTGCAGCCCCACCTGCTGGCGGTTACATGCAAGAAGGCAACTCGGCGTTGTATCTCCTTGCCAAGCTGGCAGTATTTGGCCAAATATTGCCCGCAGATAATCTAGACGTACAACTCAGCGATGTGGCATTTGCAGCGTGGATTGGCTTGCTCGTCACCATGTTTAATTTGCTGCCCATCGGTCAACTCGATGGCGGTCATGTGGCCTATGCCGCCCTTGGGCGCTATGCCAATTATGTGGCGTATGCCACCATCGCATTTTGTGTCCTGTTGGGTGTATTTGTGGATAATACGTGGTTGGTATGGGGCATTATCGCCACCTTTGCGAATCCGCGCCATCCGGCACCGTACGACGATATCACTACCATTGGTGGGTGGCGCATGCTGGTGGCGTGTGCCATGATCATCGTGTTGCTCTTTTTGCTCACGCCGGTGCCTATTCGATTCGTCATGCCGACTTAGCGGGTGATATACATCGGGTTGCTAAACACCCACGGTAGTGATTTTTTGATTGCTTCAACGCGATACACGCCGCTCTCATTGATCGTTGTGAGTATTGATCTGTTGGACTGTAATTTTACTTGGCCGTTATGGATTAAGCGGATGTCTGCATTGACGCCGAGGTCGATTTTGATGGTGATGGGTCCTTGGCGTAATGATGCAATATCACCTGCATACCAGCGTTCAGCACCGCGAAATGCATAAAATTCAAAGGTATTGCATTCGCCGTCGAGCCGATTCACCATGTAGCTTCGCCCTTGTGCTAGTGCCCCATATACCATGCGCATCGCATTCGTAAAATTATTCGAAAGCCGTTCGGGCAACCACAAATAGGTGGTGAGTGTGCCAAATGCCCACTTGTATGGGAACACTTGCAATCGGCCGAATGGCGATGGTCGCAAAAAGGCATGCACATCGACGCCCCATACACCAAACGTCCGCTTTCCAGCCATGTTGAGTGCATCCCACCATTCGATGGTTGCTCTGGTCGGCCCTTTGAGCACCGAACGTGGAAAGAGATAACTCCACTCTTTGTTGGTAGTGCTGAGCTGTTCGCTCCAATCGCTCATAAAATTCCACAATTCAATGCCAATGCTCCGCCCCGTACTACGGGTCGGACTGTTGACGTTCCAATCGTCCCACCGATAGATACCGCGAAACTCGTTGTAACGTTGCTCGTCGGGGTGTGCAATGATGCCAAATCCACCGGTGTCATATGTGTCATCGATGAACTGTTGTGGGGACAGCGTGTTTGCGACCACGTGGTCGAGATTGAGTGCCAAAAAGTGGTTGTGAAAGGGCGTGATTTCTTGGTCGACCAACGTCAACACACGGTCATACCATCCTTGCTCTGCACGACCATCGAGCGTGTCATGATCAGTGATGATGATCCACTCTAGCCCTGCTTGCTGAGCGGCATGTGCAATATCAGGGATAGCGCCACTGCCGTCTGAATAATTCGTATGTATATGGATGGCTCCAGGGCTTATATGCATGGTGATGTGTTACCAAATAAACGGAATGAACTTCTTGGTGCGTAACCGGTAATCAGCATAATCAGGATACTGTTGCAACAGCCATGTTTCTTCGTAGTTGGCTTTAAAGTTGAGCCAGACTGCCAATGTCAGCGTTGCAAAGAGGGCAATTGGGCTTTGGGCAAAGAGTGTGACACCAACACAACCAAGCAGTAGCCCAGTGTAGATAGGATGTCGTACAATAGCATACATACCACTTGTGACTAATGTACCAGTGGTAAGTGGTTTGGGAAAGGGTGTCAGACTATGGCCGAGGTGCGTAAACGCCCGTGCAAGGCACAGAATGCTGGCCACGATGCATACCCCAGCGCCAATCTGTGCAATGAGCGATGCATCGTGTTTGAATGGGTCAATCAATGATGCAAGTACAATGATTCCGAGCAGTACAAACTGCCCGATGACCCAATACAAACCACGTGATGTTGCAGATTCCATCGGATGCTCTATTTCTACCAACCATTGACATGAGGCTAATCATACCATGAATACTGACCATGATACACACCCAGCTACTGCCACATGCTGGCACGATGAAGAATCATTTGGCCGAATCGTCATGGCGGGGCGCGATGCTGCGGCGTTGCTCCAACGCCTCACTACTAACGATGTGGTAGCACTACAGCACATGCAAGGACTCCAAACGGTGTTAACTACTCCTATCGGACGAATTATCGATGTGCTGCATGTGCTGCGCGTCGACGACGTGCTGTGGATTCTGACGAGTCTTGCACAAGGCCCCAGCATTTACAGTCACCTCAAAAAGAATATTTTTTTTAATGATCATGTGACACTCACACCTGCGGCGCGATCGCATCAACAATTTGCTATCTACGGCCCGGACGCAACTGCAGTCGTTGCGCAACACTTTGCAGTCCCACCAACGCTTGCGCGTTGGCATGGAGCAGCACATCGCAATGGGATAGCACATGGATGGTGTAGCCCGATTGCTGCACTCAATGGTGGGGGCTGGCGCGTCGTAGTACCACAGGGCAGTGCCGACCCGATGGTGGCATCGTTGGGGGCGTTGTCCAGTGATGAGCTTAACTGCTGGCAAATCGAAGCAGGGGTACCCGCATTTGGTCACGAATTGAGCACAGAGTTTATTCCACTTGAGGCTGGGCTCGAGGAAGCGATAAGTTTTAACAAGGGGTGCTATGTGGGGCAGGAAATCATCGCCCGCATGGAAAGTCGTGGTCGGCGTGCCAAACAACTCCAGCGCATTCGTCTCACGACACTTGTGTCAGCTCCCGCTCCGTTAACGACTGCAGATGGCCGTGACGCGGGCGTGGTGACGCGTGTGGTAGACTCACCGCGCTATGGTGTCATTGGCATGGCCTACATCAAAACAGCATTGGCAGCGGATGTGCCACTATACTGTGGCACAACTCCCGTTACCCGCGTTGTTGAAACAAGGCAGGAGGTTACACGTGAGTGATGCAGTCGAACGTATCTGCCCCGCATGTCGTGCAGCACAACAGATGTCGGCACACTACTGTGCCACGTGTGGTGCTCCACTCGAACGCATGATGCCCGTGCGTGCTACCCAGTGGTTACCCGCAGTGGTACGCCAACGCATGCACCACCCGATCGTCCGTGGTGTGGCCATGGGGATGGCAGCAGTTGCCATCGAAGTCGTCATCCATCTCGTGCAACGTGCCATGACCCGTGGTGTACACACGCTGGTTGCCCCGCAACCCAAAGAATCTGCCCTGCAACAGAATGCAACTGCCCGACGTACCACGTTTACGGGTCGGCGCCGTACATGGTTTTGGCGCGATCATCGTGGCAATGCCCGTAGCGAAGAAAAAATTGAATGGCAACGTATTGACGAGTAAGGCACTATGCGTATTATTGCACCACTTGTGACACAACTGCACCTCCACACACGGGCGCATCGCGCCCGTGTGCAGCTGCGTGCCGTGCTGGGCGCAAGTCACATTGGTGCATGGGTGGGGAGCATTGCCATGCTGTGTGTGGTGCTGGTAGCGCAGCTGACGATGCTGCCACACCGGTACACATGGTATGCAGCGCTCGTAGGTGTGACTACGCTGGTTTGGGGGGGCGTATGGGCATGGCGTCAGCGCCATGCACCCATCATTTGGCGTCAACTCGATCATGCCTATGATTGGTACTCGAGTGTGTCTACGGCAGTCGATTATGCGCATCGTCACGCCCATCACCCGCTTGCACATGCGCAATACCGCACCACGTTGGCGTTGATCGATGCCACGCCTGCCCGACAACTTGCCATCGGTTGGCACCAGATCTGGCATGGTTGGGTGGTATGGGTTATCGCGAGCGGGTTGTTGCTGGCGCTCCCTACGCCGTTTGATGCGCAGCTTGCAGCCCGGGCTGAAATCAGTCGTATTGCCCAACAGGTTGCCAACCAGATTCGCACGTTGCCACCGATTTCTACACCAGATGCGGCCGCGCAATCTGCGCGTCAACTCGCAGCTGCCACTGATGCCCAACAGCTCCTCGCACAGCTCGATGTGACAGGCCAACAGCTGGTAACCAATCAGCGTCAAATCCAAACGCTCGCAACTGTTCTCAATGCACTACAACAGACATCGGACCCAGCACGTGCGACACAACTTCTTTCACACGCAGCAACGCAGCTTCCTACGGACGTGAGTGCGGCACTGGCTGATGCACATGCCCGCGCCCAAGCCGGTGATGATGAAGCGTTTGCGCAATTGAATGCGGCACTTGTCCAACAACAACAAACAAACGCTGCGTGGCAACGCGCACTTGCTGATGCCAAACAACAGACACAGCGTGTTGCACAGATGTCCAATCCAACGACGGCAAATCAACAGGCAGATGCCAATGCTGCAGCAGCAGCGAGTAGTCAGCAGCAACCCAATCCACAACCAAGTGATGCATCAGGTGCTACACAAAGTCAAGCAGCGAGTAGTCAGCAGCGATCCGATCCACAACCAAGTGATGCGTCGGGTGCCTCACAAAGTCAATCAGGCAGTGCAACCAGTGCTGCTTCTGATTCTGCAGGGAATGGCAGTGGCAGTAGTACTCCAGCGAGTGCTGCAGTGATTTCACTGTATGTGCCACAACTCGATGCAACAAATGTGATGCAGATCCCCGCACAAGGAGAATACGCAACAGGTAGTGGTGATGAGACGCTTAGCAGCGGTGGCGGGCTGGCTGCACCCGCACTGCAATATACGTATCCTGATGTTGTTGCAGCCGCATCACAACGCGCGACACGTGCGATTGCAGATGCGCAGGTGTCGTGGAGTGCACAGCAGACCGTGACTGATTATTTTGCGGTACTACAGGAGCAAGCACCATGAATCCGCAGACCGCCCAACACTGTATTCAGCACATGACAACGCAACTTGCACGTGTGATTGTTGGTCAGCCACTCGTCATCCAACAAGTCATAACGGCTGTTTGTGCCAATGGGCATGTCTTGTTGGAAGGTGCGCCGGGACTCGCCAAAACGACGTTGGTGCGCACACTGGCGCACCTTCTCGGGCTATCGTTTGGGCGTGTCCAGTGTACCCCTGATCTGATGCCGAGTGATGTCATCGGTACGATGATGCTGTTTGATAGCCAACCAGGGCAGTATGCGTTGCGCTTTGCTCCTGGCCCCATATTTGCCTCATTAGTGCTCGTGGATGAAATCAACCGGACTACGCCACGCACCCAAAGCGCATTGCTCGAGGCCATGCAAGAGCATACTGTCACGGTTGCCGGTACGACCCATGTATTGCCGGATCCATTTCTCGTCTTGGCCACCCAAAATCCCATTGAAATGGAAGGTACCTACCCGCTCCCCGAAGCACAACGTGACCGTTTTTTGTACCAAATCAATGTGCCGTTTCCCGCAGTTGATGACCTGGTAGAAATCGCCCGTCGTGAAGCACTTGCGGCGCCGATACAATCCGAGATATTGCCGAGTGCATGCACGTTGCACGAAATTCGCAGTGTTTGTCAACAGATGCTCGTTTCAGATGCGCTGTTGCACTATGTTGCGCTACTTGTGCGCGCCACGCATCCCGACCATTCACCGGTAGCAGCGGTGCGTGATTTGGTGCGCTATGGTGCGTCGCCGCGTGCAGTTCAGGCTATCGTACGTACTGCACAAGTACAAGCTATGTGTGCTGGGCGCCTACATGTCGATGTGAGCGATGTTCATCAAGTGTTGTTGCCCACACTGCGCCATCGCATCGTACTGCGCCGTGAAGCATCGTTGTCGCATGTAGGCAGTGATGCACTCATCAATGAAATCATGACGCAGGTACCACTGCCATAAAAGGTGGAGCTCATGTCTCAACTCCTGCAGGCGGATGAAATCGCATGGTTGCGCCAACACGAGTGGATGTGGCGTGGGGCAAGTGCTAGCGGTATGGTTGCCGTGCAGGCAGCGCATCACGGTGGACGTGGCTATGAACCAGAATTTATGCGCCGATACCAACCGGGTGATGATATCCGCTGGGTGGACTGGGCTGCTACGCTCCGGTTGCAACGTGCCATGGTGCGGCAACCACGCCCCATGCAACACAGCGAGTTGCGGATCGTGGTTGATACGAGTGCGTCGATGTCTGCGTTTGCGACGAAATGGAAAGTGACAATGCGCATGGTGGCTGCGCTTGGTACCATTACCATAAGTCAATTGAATCGGGTCCAACTTATTACTCCCCAGCATGTCATCAGTGTGTCGCACCAGGCACTTTGGCTCGACCATTGCGAGCAACTTTACGTATCTCCTCAGGCGCGTCTGTTTGAGCTCCCCGTGTTGGAGTTCCAGGCACAGCCGCTCGTGTTGTGCAGTGATTTGTGGCATGCTGATTGGGAATTGCTCGTGCAGCGTGTGGCCCGTGCGAGTCATCAACCCATCGTTGTTCACCTGCTTGGTGCTACAGAACTTCAGCCACCATATGCCGGAGAAATCACACTCTGTGACAGCGAAACAGGTCGCGAGCATACAGTGACACTCGACGACCAGATTCGTGCGCGCTATCGAGATGCACTCGACCATCATCTCGATGTGGTACGTGCCACGTGCACCCGCTATGGCGTCCAGTATCACCTCGTAGATGATCAGCGTAATCTCATGCATACCATCGTTGAGGTGTGCCAGTGAGTTTCATTGATACATGGGTTTGGTGGCTTGGTGGTCCGCTCATCGGAGTAATGGTGGTGTGGCATGTGTTGCGTACACGAGCCACACGCCACCCTGTACCGTCACTTCAACTCTGGCAGTTTATTACTGCCGAACAGCGCAGCCGTCGCCCGGTGACGTGGCCAAACCCGTGGTGGCTGTTTGTGCTTCGGCTGATCATCTGTGGTTTGTTGGTGTTTGCTGCTGCTGGCCCAGTGTGGTCGGCAGCAGCGACGATGCCCACTCGCGTGCTTGTCATCGATACGAGTGCAAGCATGCGCGCCCGCACACCGCAAGGAGTGCGTATCGATATTGCCAAACAGCAGGCGCAGGCACTCATTGACACGGCTCCAGTGGCAACCCGTTTTACAATTGTAGAAATCAATGCCACCATGCAGATTCGTGGGAATCAACTCCGTGATCGTGCGGATGCGCAACGAATCGTTGCAGCACTGACTGCAGTCCCGGTAGCGGGCGATATGCGGGCACTGCTCCCCCAGCTCCGTGCGCTCGATAATCAGCGTAGCGAACTTTTTGTCATTAGCGATGATGCAGCACTGTGGCAGACGACCGACTGGCCGGCGGGGTGGCAACGTGTGCCGATTGGGGGCGATGCCCCCAATTATTATATTCAGGGTGTCACCATGCAGTCTACGGCTACTGGCTGGCAAGGAGTCGTCAGTGTGGCCATAGACGGGAATGCTGCGCCTACACCAAGACTCCTCGAAGTACGCGATGTGAGCGGCACACTGTACGATGCAACATTTGTGAATCCACGCCTCGGTGTGCCAGCAACGTGGTCATTTAGTATGCCGGTAGTTCCTGATGTCCTTGTGGTGGCACTCCAGCCAGATGCTGCAGATGCCCTCGCTGATGATGATGTGTATTGGTGGCGTAAACCGACGCAGACACCGTTACGAGTCTATTTGCAGAGCCTGGATACGCGGTTTCTCCCAGCTGCACTCCAGGTACTCCCCAACGTGATACGCGTTGCCAAAATCGATGATGCAGATATTGCAATCATTGATTCGCCTGCAACCATTCCCACGGATACGGTACTCCCCACATGGCTGATTAATCCACCGCAACCAACGCAAGCTTCCTTTCCCGTATTGGTGCCGACTACCCTATTGGGGGATGCTGCGCTCCTTGCGCAGGATGTCGACTTGCAGAGCACCCAAATCGTCACTGCGTCGTTGCTTACAACGCCGATTTGGGGGCAACGTTGGCTCCAAAGTAGTCTCGGCACTCACGCCTATGTGGGGGTTGATGATGGTGTCGCACATGTGGTATTTGGCTTTGCATTGACACACACCGATTTGCCCCTCCGTGTGGAGTTTCCGCTCCTCGTGCGTAATGTGTTACGCTACTTGGCACCTGCAGCAGTGAGCGATTCGATGCAAACTGGTCGCCCGTTTGCGGTACAAACGGCGCGTACGCTTACCACGCCACCACAACTGATGGCACAACCAATTCCTATGACTGCACGCTTGACACAAATCAACCAAAAATGGTATTTAGTAGACATAACTAGCATTGGTGCGTATCAAATCGATACGGACTGGTATGTAGCGAATCTCTTGGCACCGTGGGAATCAGCCACACAACGTGATGCAACGACGAGTAGTTGGCAAACTTTTGGCCTGCAGGTGGGGTTGTCATTGCGAGCGTGGTGTCTGTGGTTGAGTTTGGTGCTCCTGTTGTGCGAGCGTGCACTCACATGGTGGACGCGGAGGGTGACATGAGCACAATCAGCATCAATACGCCGTGGATGCTTGTGTTGTGTCTCCCGGCTATGGCTCTACTGTGGTGGTGGCGTACCCCAATAGAAGGGCACAGTTGGGGAAGTTCGTGGGCACTCATTTGCCGTATGAGTGCAGTACTTGCGTTGATTGTGGCCCTCTCAGCGCCCATGATTTTTCTACCGCCAACCGCAGTAGGTGTGGTGGTCGTACGTGATGTTTCGGCTTCAATCGATGCAAATGCACGGGCCCAACAAGCATTGATAATAGATCAACTCCAGCACACGCAACCACCCATGGCGCTCTTGGGCATAGTTGATGTGGCTGCAGAGCCGCTGATTGCCGCAGTACCCCAGCAGTCGCTACGCGACAGCTCGAGTGTGCTGATGCGTGACACTCAGGCCTCTGCACTTGCAGAGGCAGTCACATTAGCAGCATCGCTGATTCCGAGTGAATACGAAGCCCGGGTACTCATGTTGTCAGATGGCAATGAGACACGTGGGCGTCTACCAGAAATTACCGAAAGCATGCTAGCACGCAACGTGCGTGTCGATGTGGTGCCACTCATTACTCAGCGCCAGCCGCCATTTTTAGCATTGACTGCGGTACAACTCCCACAACGCATCCGCGGCAGTGGTGCGACGGTTGCCACCATGCTCATCCACAGCGCAGTTGCACAATCGGCTGAAATTCGCGTCAGCGAAGGCAATAACGAATTGTTGCAGCAACCACTCAGTCTTGTAGCAGGCACACAGCGTATTGCGGTAGCAATCCCTGCGTTGCCCGCTGGAATCCATCGATTGGCGTTTACCGTGCAGGCTCGTGCAGATCAGTTTCAAGCAGATAATCGCCAAGAGGTCATCATCGAGCAAAGTGGTGCGCCGCGCATTCTTGTGCTTGCTGATCCGCCGGCGCGGGCGACACAACTTGTAGCAGCATGGCAACAGATCGGCGTACAGGTGATGCTGGCGCGCCCACGAGATGTGAGTACGCGGTTGACCGATTTTGCCACACACGACGTCGTGGTGCTTGTTGACACTGCAGCGCGTGATGTTCCGGTGGCTGTCATGAACCAAATCGTGACCAACGTGACCACACTCGGCAAGGGCTTTCTGTGGGTTGGTGGTGCGGATAGTTACGGTGCCGGGGGATTCCGTCGCTCACCACTCGCAGATATATCCGCAGTATCACTTGAACCACTTGATACACAGCCGCGCAAACGCATGGATTTAATGCTGGTCATCGACCGTAGTGGCAGTATGAACAGCGGTGTTGGTACATTGAGCATGCTCGATCTCGCCAAAGAAGCCGCCTTTCGTGCTATCCAAAATCTGCAACGGGGCGATACCGTGGGAGTAGCGTTTTTTGCTGATACAGCGGCGTGGGCACTGCCACCGCAACCGCTCCCCAGTGACGAAGTCGTAGCTCAGGCACTCGGTAGCGTTACAAGTGATGGCGGCACATCCATCAAGTCCGGGCTGGCACTTGCTGCAGCACAGGCTGCAACGTTGCGTGGAGATGTACGTCATGTGATTTTACTTTCTGATGGAGTTGACCCCACCCCTAGCGATGCTATCGTGCAAGAATTACGCGCCCAAAATGTCACAGTCAGTACGATTGCGCTTGGGGCTGATGCCGATGTGACCACTCTGCGTCGTTTGGCAATGCTCGGCAACGGTACCGCGTATCAAGTCAGTGATCCACAGCAACTTGCGGACGTCTTTCTCGAAGACACCACACGCATCGCCAGTCGCGATATCGTTGAGACAACAGTCATCCCCACCCGTGTTGCCAACGACCCCTGGTTGAGCATCCTTCCTGCGTCAGTCCCTGTGTATGGTTACAACCGCACGTCTGCGTACGATGATACCCGGGTGCTCATGCACATCGACGAGTTGACGCCGCTGTGGGCATTGCGTAGTGTGGGGCGTGGTCAAAGCATGGCATGGACGAGTGATTTGGCCGGGCGATGGGGGCGTGCATGGAGCGAATCTGCCGTGTTGGCGACACTTGCACCTGTGCTCTTGACTCCGCTGTTGCCACCGAGTGACAAAGTCCTTGATATGGCATGGTTTTGGCATGACGACATTCTTGATGTCGCCATCACCAGCAGCGGTGCACAGACTGCACCAGAAGTGGTACTGATTGGCACCAACGGACAACTGCTTGCGGTGCCGCTATCCGCACGTGGTGTCGATCAATGGGTGGGGCAGATCCGCGATATCGCAAGTGGGGAATACTTGATTCGAGCGTCACACGCTACGACAACACTCGTCCGTGGCGTTATTCTTGAGAGTCGTGCCGAGCTTGCGGTGCGAGACGGTACCGCATTATTAGCAGAAATTGCCAGCGGTAGCGGTGGGCGTGTGCTTTCGACGATTGATGAAACGTATTGGCTCCCAACCACGCAACACCCCACCGCTACCCGTGATATATCAGTATGGTTCGTGTTGAGTGCGTTGTGCTTATTTGTGGGTGAAATCGCGCTACGGCGTGGCATCGTTCTGCCGCAAACGGGTCGTCTTACCCGTATACGTGGAGCGGTGCCCACGGTGCCCACGGTCCCGCCTGACCCTCCGCCTGCACCCCCCACGCGTATCGACCGGTTGCGTGCCGCAAAAGCACGGAGTCGCGATCACGAAGAGTTATCGGAGTAATGCATCGACTTCTGCGGCAGTGGGCATGGAACGCTGGGCGCCGCGGCGTGTTACTGCGATTGCTGCTGCTGCCGCCGCATATCGCATGGCCGACGGCATGGGTTCGCCACGTGCCAACGCACATGCGAGTGCGCCATTGTAACAATCACCAGCAGCAACCGTGTCAACGACCACAACGGGTACTGCAGGGATGCTCAGCGTGCTCCCCGCATGACTCCAGTATGCACCTTGTGCACCGCGTTTGATGATGACATGTGCGGCACCGCGTGCATGGAGCACGTTTGCGGCAGCCTGGGCGCGTTCATCGGTGTTAGGCATGATGTCAGTGAGCTGATGAGTTTCGTGCTCGTTGGGCGTGATAATGTCTGCGTGTTGATAGAGCTCGCTGGGCAGCACCATGTTTGGCGCAGGCGCTGGGTCGAGAATGGTTGTTACGCCGCGCCGTCGTGCGAGCTGGAGCGCGGCTGTCACCAGTTCGAGCGGGATTTCGAGTTGGAGCAACAGATGGGTGCACCCCGCAAGTACCTGCGCAACACGATCAAGGATTTCGTGTTGCATGCGCATATTTGCGCCAGATGCAACCACAATGCTGTTTTCGCCACGGTCATCCAGGGTAATCAGAGCGACTCCCGAGGCGCCAGGGATTCGGCGCACATGCGCTATATCGACACCATACCCTACCAGACTGTCACACAGTTGATGCCCGAATCCATCATCACCCACGGCGCCGAGCATGTAGGCCCCGCCACCGAGCTGCGCAACTGCCACTGCCTGATTGGCACCTTTGCCACCTGGGACAGTCACAAAATCAGTGCCGATGATTGTTTCACCAGGGGCTGGGATGTGTGCCGCACGAACGACGAGATCCATGTTGATGCTTCCAAAAATGGCAATACTCATCAATGGCTCCAATCTACTATCGTTGCTGTATTGTAGCATGTCTCAATGGCACAGAAATAATGCATTGTAATGCAGATAATGCAGATGTTTAAAAAAGTGCTTGACATTGTCCGAAAACTTGATACAATATCGAATCGGTAAGTAATTTACCGCGGGTTCTTGCCTCCGGCGATGTGATGACATCACGTGTCACCGTCGAGTGTTCTATGACTCCAATGTGTGTAGTCGTGAGAACCACCGGACAGGCTTTCATGAGGGTATATGGACGTTTGCACAAACAAACTCACAGGTGGCGTTGTCACCGCTGACGGGTTGCGTATGGGCGTGCGTCTTTCCCTTTCCTAGCTCCTCACCCATCCTTTTCCCTACAGCGTACATACCAGACCAACCGTCTCGCGTATGACAGCGATTACCTGCGCGGTATCGTTGTTGTATGGAGGAATTCTGTGATGATTCATTGGATTCAGACGGCATTACGCCGTGTTGTGTTGGTGCCCTCTGCGAGTTGGTTGACGAGTCGCCATGCCAGTTTTATGGTAGTGAGATTGCGTCGACGTAGCCAGTGATGTGGATATGTATTCTTGATACTTTTGCTGTGAAGGAGAAAACGCTGAATTGAACGATCACACCTATATCGAACACATGCGCCAGCAGTTTGGCGTACCCGCCGATGGTCGATTGAATGGATTCATTAGCCGTCGCAATGGGCAGCTGTTTTTAGATGATCGCATTAATCTCAATGAGTTGATTCAGCAGTATGGGGCACCCCTTGAGGTTGCATTTCTGCCCCTGATTACACGCCAAATTGAAGCCATGCATGCCAAAGTTGCGTTTGCGCGGCAAGCCACACAGTATGATGGTGAGTTCGTATTTGCATATGCCACCAAGGCCAATTTCGCCGAAGAAGTCGTCCGCACCGCGCTGCAATCCGGTGCACACTATGAAACATCGGCATCAGCTGACATCATTATTGCGCATCAACTGTGGCGCCAAGGCATTCTCGCCAATGACCGCTACATGTTTTGCAACGGTTCCAAAGATATCGTCTATCGTGATGCGATGATTGCGCTGCGCGAGGCAGGCTATGAACGCATCATCCCAATCATCGATGATTTGGCAGAGCTCGACTACTTGATTCGTCATTGCACCCAACCACTCATGTTGGGGGTACGTGCGCGCTTTGACATCGGCGACGTGGATGCAGATCATCCTGGTGGTGAGCGCTTTGGCTTGACACCCAATGAAATACAGCACGCCATACAGATGCTACAGCATACGCCACACCAGCTTGTCCTGTATCACGCCATGGTTGGGAGTCAAATGGAGGATGCGCAGGCATGGCAGGTTCGGCTTGGCGCGTCTGTTGATGCATATGCTGCGTTGGCTGCGCAGCTGCCTGATTTGCGCTTTTTCAACTTTGGTGGTGGTATGCCCACTGATGCCTACGCCATTGATTTTGTGTTCGATTACCAAGGCTTCCTGCAAGGGGTGATGCGCACCATGCAACACGCCTGTGCACGTGTAGGTGTGGCAGTGCCGCATCTGGTTGGTGAATTTGGGCGTTATACGGTGGCATCCCATAGTGTCTATCTCATGGAAGTCGGCGCAGTCAAGGCTGGCCGTGGTGGCGCACCGGATTGGTATTTGCTCAACGGTAGTTTGATGGTGTCGCTCCCCGATACCTTGATTGTCGAAGGGCAGCAATTTATCGTGTTGCCACTCGACGACTGGCATATGCCGGTGCGTCCCGTGCGCCTTGCTGGTCGGTATACGTGTGATACTGATGATTATTACCCCCGTTCTGGCCAAGCACCACTGTTTTTGCCAGTGAGTGGCGAACGCAGCGTGCTGGCGTTTTTTGGGATTGGTGCCTATCAACAGATGATTGCTGGTCGTGGTGGTGCGCACCATTGTTTGACCCCAGAGATGCGCCGCATCATCATTGAGTACGAAGACGATACGCTCGTATTGCGTGAAACACCAGCACAACACCTCAACGATATTATGGTCACGCTTGGATATCATCGTGACACCATTGAGTTGCGCCGCAATGCTGCCACAGAGAGCGCTGATCGTACCGCGCGTGTGGTGCGCATGCCAGCACGTCGTTATGTGCGCCCCATGCGCCGTATGCCACGCTAGCAGCTAAGCTTGTATCCCCATTGGCCAGTTTGCCAATGGGGATACAGTATAATGACGCTAGATGTATGTGTAGTATGGGGGTGATGCCGTGGAACACCGCAAACGTCTCGGCGTAATTACCAGTGGCTCATTGGCAGATGGGCTGATGGCTCGTGTTGATGCCTCCCAGACGATTGAATCGCTCCGTGTCGGTCAGTTCTTGCTCATCCATGGTGTGCAGCATGAGTTTTTTGCGATGCTCACTGATGTTGAATTAGCGGCGACCTCTGCGAATGTGTTAATCGACCCACCGAGTGATGATGCATTTCTGCAAGAAGTGCTCGTTGGTACCACCACATACGGCAATATTGCCTTGCGACCATCGTTGATGTTGCCACGAGACGTCAGCGAAGGGTTACTGCCAGTCAAAACCATTCCTGCGCACTTTTCACCCGTCTATGATGCCGATGAGCGTGACTTTACACGCGTCTTTGGCAAAGAGGATGCAACACATTTCGAAATTGGCCGTCCCCTCGACATGAACGTGCCCGTCTGCATCGATTTGAATCGCTTGGTAGAACGTTCAAATGGCGTGTTTGGCAAAAGTGGCACCGGTAAAAGCTTTCTGACACGACTCTTGTTGAGTGGTACCATCAAGGCTAATGTGGCCGCAAATCTCATCTTTGATATGCATTCAGAATACGCCAGTGACGCATCATCCGAGGCTGGGGGATTCGTCAAAGGGTTGCGCAAGATTTTTGGACCTGTGGTGCGTATTTATACGCTCGATGCAGAGTCTACCCGTCGGCGTGGTGCTCAGTATGACCAAGAAATCCGTATCGGCCTCAACGAAATCGAGGTTGAAGACATCCTGCTCATCCAAAATGAGTTGAATCTCAATGCGACTGCTGCTGAATCTGCTTATCGCCTCACCGATGAATTCAATGATGAATGGTTGCGCACACTCCTCGACATGCCTCCCGATGAGATCGAAGCATTTGCCCAACGCACGGGTACGCATTATGGATCGCTTAGTGCACTCAAACGCAAACTCGAAGCATTGCGCCGGCGTGGGTATGTGACCAACCAAACAAATGGTGTAGTGGATACGCTTATCGACGATCTGATGAACAAACAGCACGTGGTGCTGGAATTTGGGCGCTTTGATAACACGATTGACTATATGTTGGTGGCCAACATTATTACGCGCAAAATCCATGCGCGCTGGCGTGAAAAAACGGAACGTTACCTGACGAGCAAGAACAAAGCGGATAAACCGCCACAGCTTGTCATAACCATCGAAGAAGCGCACAAATTTCTGAATCCTACTGCCGCCAAACAAACCATCTTTGGTACGATTGCACGTGAGATGCGCAAATACAGCGTGACGCTGCTGGTCGTCGACCAACGCCCTTCGTCGATTGATAGTGATGTGATGAGCCAACTCGGTAGTCGTGTTACCGCATTGCTCAACGACGAAAAAGACATTGACGCAGTTTTTACCGGTGTGAGTGGTTCAGGCGCATTACGTACCGTGCTATCCACGCTCGATTCACGCCAGCAGTGCCTCATTCTCGGGCATGCTGTGCCCATGCCGGTTGTGGTACGCACCCGCGCCTATGACGAAGCATTCTATCAGGCCATGGGTGGGGGTATCGCAAGCGCCGCATCGTCGACATCAGTGCAGCCGACGGCCGGGCAAGCGAGTATCGCTGACCTCTTTGATGAGTCGTAGCTACGGTTTCTGCGGGATGCCGTATTGCATCAGTCCACCCATGCGAATGCGAATCAACACAGCAAATTCGCCACGGTTGGCAGCCTCTGCTGCATCGGCCGCTTGGCGCATGAAGGCAATCGCCTGAGTCACATCCCCTTGCGCTTCTGCAATACTTGCCTGCAAAAAGAGTCCCTCTGGCCGTGATACCGTGTTGCTCAGCAACTGGTTGGCATCTGCTGTAGCCAGTGCAAATTGTTTGGTGAGCACCCGATTATTGCCACGCATGTACAGGGTTGTCGCATCGAGTGGGTTGATTGCTTGGGCCCGTTGCCACGCCCGTGCGGCGGTGGTGCTGTCACCGTGATATTCAGCGAGCACAGAAAGCCAAATCTGTGATTCGAGGTCTTGTGGAAAGGTTTGCGCCTCTTGTTGTGCCAACTGGTACGCATTGCCATAGTCGTCATCAGTTATCGCATTCAGAATAGCCGTCGTGTCGGCACTTGGTGGAGTGGTTGCGACTACGTACCAGCCAGTTGCGACCACCGCAATGCCAATCAGCGCGATTCGCATCAGTCGCATCCGCCATTGTTGCTGTTGTCGCTGCACCAACACATCGAGCTCGGCACGAATACTGCCGGGAACTGATGCGTGGCTGTTGTTCAGTGATTGGATGATGCGCCGCGCATTTCGTTTAACACGACTGTTGAGTGCAACTACACGGACATGTTCTGCGGCGATGTCGTATCCTGCTGCGTCGCACTGTGCACTCAGGGTGTTGATATGATCAATGAGTGTGATCAGCTGTTGGGCACCATCAGGGTGTTCGTGAAAGACGAGCGCGAATGGTTCCGCCTTGTCGAGTGCCTGGCGGAGTTGTGGCATGAGTGGTTGTGAAGTATCAGTGTGCATTGTCGTGTATCGCGTTGTATAATAAACAGCAGTAGTACTGTATCTGAGGGGTAGCATACCATATGCGACTAGTAGTTGTTCGTCATGGTGAAAGCGAATGGAATCGAATTGGCCGCTATCAGGGGCAATTTGATGCACCACTTTCAGAAATGGGTGTCAAACAGGCTGCCGCACTCGCAGAGCGCTTGCGTTCTGAATCGTTTCACACCATCTATGCCAGTCCGTTACAGCGCGCGCGCCTCACTGGCGAAGCCGTGCATCGCTTTCATCCTGATACACCGTTTGTGGTTGAACCAGCTGTGATTGAAATTGACCATGGTGAGTGGGCTGGTTTGATGGTTGACGAAGTCATCGCCAAGTATGGTGATGGGTTGCGTGAGTGGCGGATGACGCCTACGCGTTCACATATGCCAGGTGGTGAAAGCTTTAGTGACATCCTCAAGCGGGTACTTGATTTCAAAGAACGCATCATCAAACAGCACCCCGATCAGACCATCCTGGTATCGACGCATGATGTGGTGGTCAAAATTCTCGTTGCGGACGCACTCGGTATGCACATGGATGGCATTAACCGCATTTGGGTTACTAATGCGAGTATTTCGGTCATCGAATACGGCAGTGACTTGACCTATTTAGCGAGTCTCAGTGAAGCCGCACATCTAAGCAAACTCGAAGTGGTACGTGGTGCATGGTAAGTATGCTCGTGGGGTAGGCTTCCCATGACGGAAAAGGCGTGACGATGCCTCAATCAGTTGCATCCGGAAGCGCAGTGTCGCGTCTTTCACAACAACAAATCAATGAAATATTGCACCGTGTCGGTTTGTCCGATGATTTGCCACGCGTCGAAGCCGAAATGCTCGACCGGATTAATTCATCCAATCAACTGTTGCGTGATGCCGGTGCCTATACGGTAAATGCAGGTGGCAAACGCCTGCGTGCCATGTTGGTGCTGCTTTCTGCCCGCCTCGCCAACTATGACTTTGACCGTGCCAAGCATCCTGCTGTCGCCATCGAACTGCTGCATGCAGCATCGCTGGTGCATGATGACTTGGTCGATCATGCGAATGCGCGACGTGGGCGCGCTACAGTGCATGTGACATGGGATCGTGATGTGGCGCTCGCCCTCGGCTCGTATTTGTTTGGTGTGGCAGCTCGTGAGCTTGCGTATGAGCCCGACGAGCGCATCATCGGATTCTATGTGCACGCGGCGCGATGCATGGTAGAAGGTGAACTGAATCCAGTCACGTTGGTCACACCCCGTGAAGCAGCCGAAGCACAGTACTACCGCAAAATTGGCTATAAAACTGCGGTGCTTTTTGAAGCAGCCTGTCGTGCTGGAATTGCGGTAGCGGGTGGATCTCCACAGGCGGTAGCGGCGCTCGGTGCATTCGGTTACGAGCTCGGTCTCGCCTTCCAGATTGTCGATGACATTCTCGACATGACCGAGAGCGAAACGACTCTCGGCAAACCAGCGGGCAACGACCTGCGTGAAGGTACAATCACACTTCCGCTCATTCTGGCACATGAACGCGATCCACGTGGGATTTTTGCGCGAGTCACCGAGGGCGCTGTTCCTGCCCAATTGGTCCCGCAAATGATTGCAGAAATTATTGCTGTTGGTGGCATTGAGTCGGCTTATCTTGCTGCCAATGAACGCATTACCCGTGGTCTGGCGTATCTGACTCCGTACACCGATGAAGTGACGTTTGATGCATTCCAGACGATTGCACGCCACGTGGTCCAACGTCGTCAATAACTCCAATTCTCTTCTGCGATGCGAGCTTGTACAACCCGATTTGTTGTACAAGCTCGCGCGTATACATCCAACATAACGTGTTGTTGCGTAGTACCAAGCAACGGATGCGATTGTTGTATGCGATAGCGAGGTTCATATGCAGAAGACCCCCTATCAACGCGAAGAGCTCGATGAGCACACAGATCCCGGTCTCGATTGGAACGACGATGTCGCTGATGCGTTCCTCGAAGAATCCCCCAACGAGGGTTCACTCGTTGAAGATTCTGTGCAGATGTATCTTCGTGAAATTGGTCAAGTACCACTCCTGAATGCGAGCCAAGAAGTTGAATTGGCCCAACGCATCGAAGCTGGCATTTATGCCCGTGAAGTCATCGAAGTGTTGTCTGCGAGTACGTTTCAGGCAGACGTCGATGCACATGCTGCTGCTCTGGTGCAATCCACATCGCATGCGTGCTCACTCGAGACATGGATGACCTGTTGGAGTGCACACGGTGGTCAGTTGGCGACACTCCCATATCTGCTTGCGCATGTGCTGCAGCATCACAAACTTATCGTGACTGACGTGCCGTGTGATCTCAGCGAGCAAATTGATCTATTGCGTGAATGCGAACGCGTGCGTCTCCTTGCGCTCAAAAGCACCATGCTTGTGCTCACACCCTTTGTACAACGGCTGATTGTAACGCATCCCGAACGCATGCTGGAACTCTTGGACTGGGTGTTGCACGCTGTCCCACAAACTACGCCACTTTACCTGCAACTCAGTGACCGCGAACTGCGTATGCTCAATCGCCGTGTCGAGGATGGCAGCGAGGCGCGGCGCCGTTTGATACAGGCGAATCTGCGCTTGGTCGTGAGTGTTGCCAAAAAGTACATTGGTGGGCCACTCTCATTTATGGACTTGGTCCAAGAGGGCAATATCGGCTTGATGCGTGCGGTTGAGAAATTCGATATTTTGCGCAAGAATCGGTTTTCTACCTATGCAACATGGTGGATTCGCCAAGCAGTGACTCGTGCCATTGCGGAGCAGAGTCGCTTGATTCGTCTGCCAGTCCATCTCAGTGATGCCATTGGGCAAATGCGCCGCGTCACCCGTGTGCTCGAACAGGGTCTTTCACGTGAGCCTACTCCCGAGGAAGTGGCCGCAGAGTTGGGGATTTCTGATCGCAAGGTGCGCCGATTACTTCAAGCATCGGCACAGCCGATTTCGCTCGAACAGCCGATTAGTAATGACGGCGAAGGGCATATCGGTGAGCTTCTCGCAGATGAACATAGCGATTCTCCCAATGATATTGCTATTCGGCATATGCTACAGATTGACGTGGCCAACGTGCTCAACGAACTACCCGAGCGAGAACGCGCTATTTTGCAGATGCGCTACGGGATGCACGATGGTCAGCGACGTACCCTCGAAGAAGTGGGAGTCGCATTTGGGATTACCCGCGAACGCACACGCCAAATCGAAGCAGACGCCTTGCGCCAGCTGCGCTCACCACAACTCGGTGCACGCCTGCAAGCCTATCTCGAATAGGGATTATTCGGCGCTTGCACGTCGCTTGAGCATCATTGTCATTGTCCCCTTTTGCACAACGTCGCCACGCTGATTGCACACATCCACAGCATATACAATAATGCCGCGATCAGCGTGGCGTGTTTCGCGCATGCTTTCTACCTGCATGACAGCATGAATCGTATCGTTGAATCGTATCGGAGCGACGAAGTTCCAATTCACTCCGAGAAACGCAACGATACTGTCTGGATTAATTGCGGTGCGATATTTGAGACCGTTTACTATTGCCATTCCCAGCAACCCGTGGGCAATCCGTTCCCCAAAAATAGAATCTTTCATATACTCGGCATCGGTGTGGAGGCGGTTGAAATCGCCGGTCAACATGGCAAACATACTGACTTCTGTTTCGCCAATAGTGCGGGCAGGGGTGACAAAGCGTTCACCGATTTCATAATCCTCGTACCAGTGATATGATTTCATGATAGCTCCTCTGCAAAACCAAGCGGCGACACACCGCAATCGGTATGCCGCCGCATGCAATCCAATGGGTGTGTCTACATGCCCATCGACTCTTTGACGAGGCGTGCAATATCCGTGGGAAGCTCGGCGACCCGTGCACCAACGGCCTGCAACGCTTCGATTTTTTCTTGGGCAGTACCTTCACCACCAGAAATAATTGCTCCTGCATGCCCCATGCGCTTGCCTGCGGGGGCAGTTCGGCCTGCGATAAAGCCCACCACAGGTTTGGTGACATGCGCTTTGATGTAGCGTGCGGCATCTTGCTCAGCGGTACCGCCAATTTCACCAATCAATACGATGGCCTTGGTCTCAGGGTCAGCTTGGAACTGCTCGAGTACGTCGATGTAGTTGGTGCCAATAATCGGATCACCACCAATCCCCACAATCGTGCTCTGCCCCAGCCCGATACGCGTCAGTGCATCCACTGCTTCGTACGTCAACGTCCCACTCTTTGACACCACACCCACCGGTCCCGGCGTCGCAATATTACCAGGAATAATCCCGACTTTGGCTTGCCCGGGTGTCAATAATCCGGGACAGTTGGGACCAACGAGGCGTGCGCCCTTTTCTTTGACGAATGCATATGTGCTCACCATGTCGTTTGCGGGGATACCTTCGGTAATACACACAATCAGCTTGATACCTGCAGCTGCTGCTTCACGCACTGCATCTGGGGCAAATGGTGCTGGTACATAGATAATTGATGTATTGGCGCCCTCATGATGCACCGCATCTGCCACGCTGTTATACATTGGTACTTGACCATCAATCGCTGTCTGCCCAGCTCGCCCTGGCACGACGCCTGCCACCACGTTGGTGCCATAGGCCTTCATTTGGCGTGTGTGAAACTCACCTTCACGTCCAGTGATGCCTTGTACAACCAGGCGAGTATTGCGATCTACCAAAATGCTCATCTCGTATTACTCCAACATATGACTTACGCTGTGCTAGGATAGCACGAGAAAGCGCATTCGGCAAATAGCAGCCTCCCACGCATGTACCTCCCACTTGGGCACAACAGACTCATTTCTGTGCCTATTGTCATGTGCCGTGCATGAATGTCGCCTGTGTACCAACTTCACATGCGCAGTTACTCACCTAAATATAAAATTTGTATATAATGCACAAAAAAATAAGTAACAAATTGGTTGAAATATACAAAACATATGCTATGATGATGGTGGATGGAATTTTGATTGGCAAGGAGGCCAACCATGGACCACACACAAGTTGCTCAGTCATTCGCAGACGATGTGATGACACAGATTCCCGAAGCACAGCAAGTCCTGCAAGATCTGGGGATTCATGGGTCGCACACGCGCCTACAGATTCAAGCTGAGGCAGCATCACTCGATACTGACACACTGCTTGCCGCCATGGAGATGTTGTCACGGCGCAATTTGCGTTCGCACATGCCAGACAGCCGCAACTAGCGTTCATACGTACGCATCCCCCCTGTGCAACGGCGCACAGGGGGGATGCGTGTTTGTGGACATCAGCATACGCATGCAAAAGAAGAAGCCCTCAGTGAGTTATCGCCGTCTGCTCACTGAGGGTTGAGGAAATAGAGGTTGTAGAGGATGAAGAGGTATCGGCGCTGAGGGTGATGAGTCTACGCTCATCTGGTATGAATCCATTGTCGTATATGATGATGAATCAATCATGAGAGGCACATAAGGAAATAAAGAGAGCGCCTAGGGAATCTCTTCCCTAGGCGCTCTCTACTGCGTCAGCTAGTGGTTCGTTGCTTTGGCAGGTGCATGACCGTGGCCATGGTTGTTGAGCTGTGCCTCGAGCTCTGGAATGCGGTGATCGTTGGGTGGTAGTAGTGGCAGTTGCTTCAAGTAGCGTAAGAACAGGTAGATCCACAATCCACCCACGCCCACAAACGCTGTCAGATGTGTCCAGTGAATGTGGATGCCTTTGTGATGGAACGCTGGATTGATTAGCCAGAAGACGTAGACGATTTCGATCGCCACAATCCACATGGCAATTCGTGATACCACATTGAAATTACGCTTGGTGTGGCGCGAAATCAACAGGAAGAACGGCAGGAAGAAGTGTCCGAAAATCAGTGCCACTGAGATGTATTCCCAGCCGTAGTGCGAACGATAGTAGTACCACGGGGTGAACTCTGGCACATTACCCGACCAAAGAATCAGGTATTGTGAGAAGTTGAGATAAGTCCACAACACGGTGAAGGCAAAGGTAAACTTGCCGAGGTCGTGTAGGCGGTCTACGGGAACTTCATAGCCCAGCAGATTATTGCGTGACAGCATCCACAGCACGATAATCCAGATGGCAAAATTCGTCAGGACTTGACCCACCATCCAAGCAACGGGATACATCGAAGAAGCCCACGCTGGTTCGAGTGACATGCCCCAGTCGGTGGCGGCAAACGTCCAAATCATGATATGTGCGGCCAACCCTGGACCACTTGTTACCGCCAATTTGTCGCGGAACGAGACACTTTCACTCTTTGGTGCGTTCTCTTGTTCGATTGAAAGACGGCGCAGGCGTGTTACCAGCCAATACCATGCAGCAAAGTAAAAGACGGTACGTGCCAAGAAGAACGGTACGTTGAGGTACGGTGCTTTTGCGGCTACGACGGCCTCTTCGGCAAGCACATGCGGGTCAGTCCACGGGTAGAGCAGACTCAGACCTGCTGCAATTGGAATGAACAGCACTGCCATCCAGGGGATGACCAAGACACTCGCTTCGGTGAAGCGGCGAATCATCAAGCCCCACACACCACTCGTGAGGTGTTGCAGTTGGAGCAAAAACATGCTCCCTGCGGAAATACCAAAGAAGAAAAGAAAGGCAAACAGGTACGATTGGAGTACCTGACTCGTCGAACTGAGCGCAATCCCCACAGCAGTTAGTGCGAGGGCGACGCCACCGACGATGAGGGCACGCTGCTGAATCGTATTCAGCGTTGCGCGCAGGTTGTCAGTTTGTTCTGCCACAGTTGTTTCCTTAGCGATTGCTCGACGGCGCAGCACGCCGCCGAGCGACTCACACTACTTTTCCGGTGGATTCTTTTGCATCTCGCGGATGTACGCGATGATGGCCCAGCGATCACTTACCTTCTGGATGCGGAAATTCGCCGGGAACATCGTGTATGGCGAATTTTCTCCGCTAATGGGCTTGCTGGCATCATATGCCGGGTTTGCCACACCGTGACTGATGACGTCATAGTAATAGCCGTCAGGCGCATCAGCGAGGTTGAAGTTACCGCCCTTGGCAGTCATCTGCTTGAGTGCGGCCACATCAAAGAGCGGAGGTGGCTTGAGTCCAAGTGGGCCTTTGGCGTATGGTCCAGCCACAAGCCCTTTGCCATCACCTTTGGCGCCATGACACGATGCACAGTAGACTTTGTAACGTTCTGCGCCACGGGTCATCACTGACTCGTCGATGGTCAGCGGATTGGTGGTAATGTACTCGGCACTTGGATCACCACCAACGCGACCGATGCTTGTTTCGTCGAGCTGTAAATGGTCACGTGCTACTGTGCCATCCACAAGCGGGCGTGCTGATGCACCATCAGCGAAAAAGTCGCTGGCTTGGAGTGCCTTGTACTTGGGTTGATCGTACATGTCGAGGTGACATGCAGCCAACAGTAATCCCAACATGGCGAGCAGGGCAAACCGCGCCATCCCACGCTGGAGTGAAGTTTTGGTCAATTGCATGGATTCCTCACTCACTGATCTCATTGACGGCAGTGGCACCGATGCTCTTGAGGAGCGTCGTCGCTTTTGCGGCGTCATACTGCGGATCTTTGGCTTCGATACACAAAAAGAAGCCATTCAGCGTAGCGCGCTCAAATCCAGGCGTATTGAAGACGGGGTGATACAACAGTGGTAGCCCACAGATTGCAATTAACCCAAAGACGGCGCTGTACGCTGCCCCCAGCACCATTCCTTCAAAGGTGATTGGGATGAATGCTGGCCAGCTAAAGAACGGACGACCGCCGATGTTCATCGGATAATCGACCACGTTGACCCAGGTCATAAACCCAAACAATCCACTTGAGCCCAACAGCCCAAACAAGAACACGCCCCAGGGCAAGCGCGTTGGACGATGTCCGAGCGCCTCTGCGAGCCCATGTACGGGGATGTGCGTGTAGGCTTCGACGACGGTGTACCCGGCGTCTCGTACCTTGTAAGCAGCAGCGATAATGCTATCTGAGTCGCTGAACTCCGCCATGATGCCATAGGTGGCTGGTGCGGCGGATGCGGCTTCTGCTGCGTTTGACTTGCGTTTGAACATGCAAACCTCTCATTAACCGTTGTGTGTGGCAAGAGCCAACACACGTTCCTTATGCACCAGCGTGACCTTGACCTTCTTTTTCGTGCGCTTTATGCTCTGTCTTGTGCACGAGGTCGCGTACCTCAAAGATGGCGACCATCGGCAAGAGCCGCACAAACAAGAAGAAGAGTACAAAAAACAACCCGAATGAGCCAATGTAGGTCGCCCAGTCATAGAACGTAGGTGTGTAAACGCCCCACGACGTTGGGATGAAGTCGCGCTTGAGACTGAGTACGATGATAACCCAGCGCTCAAACCACATGCCAATGTTGATACAAATTGAAATAAAGAAGAGCACTGGCAAGTTGGTGCGGAACTTCTTGGACCACAAGAGCTGTGGTACAAGCACGTTAAAGAGAATCAATGCCCAGTATGACCATGCCCACGGTCCCGTGGTACGACTCACAATCAGGTAGTATTCGTAGATGTTCCCCGAATACCATGAATAGAAAATCTCACCAAAGTAGCCGTAGGTGACGATTAACCCTGAGGCGAGCATCACTTTACTCATGACATCGAAATGCCGCATGGTAATCAGGCTGTGTAGCCCAAACCAACTCCGAATTGGAATCATCAACAGAATAACCATGGCGAATCCACAGTAGACCGCACCTGCCACGAAATAGGGCGGGAAGACGGTCACATGCCAGCCTGGCAACTGTGATACGGCAAAGTCGAACGAGATGATGGAGTGTACCGACAACACCAACGGGGTCGAAAGACCGGCCAAGATGAGTGATGCCATTTCGTAGCGCTGCCAGTGCTTGGCAGCCCCACGCCACCCTAGTGACAAAATACCGTAGAAGATTTTGGCGATGGGATGCTGCGCTCGGTCTCGCAACGTGGCGAGGTCGGGGATCAGCCCTACAAACCAGAAGAGTATCGATACCGTGGCGTATGTCGAAATGGCGAAGACGTCCCATTCGAGTGGGCTACGGAACTGTGGCCACATGCCGAGAGTGCTCGGATAGGGCAAGAACCAGTAGTCGAGCCACGGCCGCCCCGTGTGTACCAGCGGGTAGATGCCTGCACACGCCACTGCGAAAATGGTCATCGCTTCGGCGGCACGGTTAATTGACGTACGCCAGTCTTGGCGGAAGAGCAACAAGATGGCCGAAATCAATGTGCCAGCGTGGCCGATACCAATCCACCACACAAAGTTGATGATGTCGAATCCCCACGCCACTGGAATGTTGATACCCCAGATACCAATACCAACAGTGAACAGCGTGGCAAGTGAGTACAAGTAGAGCATCAGGAAGAGACCAGCGGCGACGAAGCCACCAATCCACCCCCATGGCGTCTTGAGCAACGGGTAGAGTACAATATCGCCGATTTTGGCGGTTACCGATGTGTACGTTTCCCCTGGCCCGAGTAATTCGTCGTATGTTTCAACGACGGGTGGTTTGAGCGGTGATGATGATTGCATCTGCTACTCCGTTTTTCCGCTGAGCTCGGGATTGGCGTTTGTGAACTTGATCATGTAGCTCGTGCGTGGCTTGGTGTTGAGCGAATCAAGCACAGTAAACTTGGTCTCGAGTGCTTTCAGTTTGGCAACCTGTGACGCAGAATCGTTGATGTTACCAAAGACGATGGCCTGTGATGGACATGCCTGTTGACAGGCAGTAACTACTTCACCATCCTGGATAACACGATCCTCGCGTGTGGCATCGATACGTGCTTCGTTGATGCGTTGTAGACAGTAGTTGCACTTTTCCATCACACCACGTACACGGACAGTTACATCCGGGTTGCGCTGCAGCTTGAGTGACGGGGTCTCTTCGTCTGCATATTGGAAAAAGTTGAAGCGACGCACTTTGTATGGACAGTTGTTTGAGCAGTACTTGGTCCCCACACAGCGGTTGTACACCATGTTGTTGATACCTTCAGAATCGTGCACCGTGGCTGCCACTGGACAGACAATTTCACACGGGGCATGTTCACACTGCATACAGGCAATGGGCTGTTGGTAGATGGTGGGATTGCTACTGTCACCACTAAAGTAGGTGTCAATGCGAATCCACTGCATCTCACGTCCACGCCAAATTTCCTCTTTGCCTACAATCGGAATGTTGTTTTCCGCTTGACAGGCAACCACACACGCATTACAGCCGTTGCACGCATTCAAATCAATCGTCATCCCCCACTGATACCCCTTTGAGTAGTCGTATGCGGGAAAGAGCGAGTAGATTTCGTGCTTCTTGTGCTTGACACCGGCTTTTTTCTCTTCGAGATACTCGGCCAATGATTTGGCGTGCAGAATGTCGAAGTCACGACCTTCAAGGTTGTAGTGTGTTTGGGTTGTTGCGAGTTTATAGGTTTTGTCGGTCTTGCTCACCGTGACACCGTTTGCGACCCACAGCGCATCGCTACTGCGCAACGCATAGCTGTTGAAGCCCACACCGTTGCCGACTTTGCCGGCCTGTGTACGCCCAAAGCCGAGATGCACAACCACTGTGTCGTTGGCTTGACCAGGTACCACGTTGATGGGTGCATCGATGCTGCGTCCATTGACCGTTAGAGTGACTACGTCCTCTGTTTTGACACCCAACTTGCTGGCTGTCTCAGGGCTGACTTGGGCACTGTTGTCCCATACCAACTTGCTGAACGGTTTAGGGACTTCTTGGAGCCAGCCGTTATTGGCAGCTGAACCATCGCGCAACGAAGGGTCTGCACGGAAGATGAGCTCGAGCCCGTCACTGCTTGCAACGGCTGGTGCGCTGACAGTCCCCAATGTGACTTGGGTGCTGCCCAATGCACTTGCACCGGCCACAATGCCGTCATGGAGCGCCGTCTGCCAGACCTTTTCAAAGGCAAATCCATCAAGCCCGAGCTGTGCTTGCCAGTAGCCTTTGACTGCGTCATGTGCTGACACGCGCTTGCCATCGAGGGCATCGAGAACCTCGCTGAAGTGCTTGCCATCGTAGAGCGGAGCAATCAACGGTTGTTGGAGCGATACCGCACCATTAAAGGCGCGCGTGTCACCCCAACTTTCGAGGTAGTGCGTAGCATGAATATGCCATGTCGCCAGCGCTGCTGTTTCGTCATTGTAGAGACCAAAATGCACCACAGTGGGTACCTTTTTGAGTGCCTCTGACATGGCAAGATCAGCTGGAGCCGAGTAGGCGACGTTGACATCTGCAATCACCAGCATGCTGACTGCACCTGCATTGATTTCATCAACCAATGCCTTGAGTGAAGCAGCACCCGTATCTGCATCAATAATGGGGTCTGTGTAGTTGACTGTCGCACCCACATTGTTTAGGGCCGCATTAATTGCGTGGACCAGTGCGTGTACCGCAGCCGGTTGTGTTTCACCAGCGATAACCACAGATTTGCCTGCTGCTGCAGTCAGATCTGCAACAGCGGTCGCAACCCACTTCTGTGTTGCTTCGGGAAGCGCAGGTGCAGCAACGCTCACCCCCACCGCCGCCGCAATTGCCTGCGTGATGATCGCAATGTCTGACGATTTGGCTGCGAGACGGTGGTCGGCTAGTGCCCCCGTGTTGGTGGGTGTTGGTTCAGCCACATAAATGCGGCTCATCACTGGCTCGTCACTCGTGACACGCCGCTTGCTGGCGACATCTTGTGCGTAGCGAATGGATGTTGCCGTGCCGTGTGAAAAGTCGCTATCGAGTGCAACCACTACATCCGCCTTGTCAAAGGCGTAAATGGTATTGACTGCACTACCGAATGCGGCTTGTGCACCCGCACGCGTGTTGTCGCCACTGAGTGCATCGTACTGATACCACTTGGCACCTGCACCGACATACCCTTTGATTGTAGCGACCAGAGATGGTGATGCAGTCGGTTCAGTCAGAATGCGTAAGCCACTGCCAGCTTGGGCGTAGGCGCTGCCCAGGGCGTTGAACGCATCATCCCATGTGGCTGGTTTGCCCGCATTGAGAATCTGTTGTGACCGATCTGGGTCATACATGGTCAAAATTGATGCTTGAATCCACGCATCGCTGCTGCCACGACTCGCCGGGTGGTAGGCATTCCCTTCAACCTTGGTCGGGCGACCTTCGTGGCTCTCTGCCAACAAACCGATGCCGTATCCTTGGACATTCATGCTCGTCGCAAAGTAGAGCGAACGACCAGGGATGACCTGTTCTGGTTGACGTACGTACGGGACGATTTTTTCTTGTGGTTGCTTGAGGGCAAACTGACAGCCGACGAGGCTGGAGAGTGCCATTGACGCCCCCATCAATTTGAGGAACGAACGGCGACTCACTGGGTCGCGTAATTCAGCTGCCTCACGGGGGAACTCGCGCTCGAGCCGGGCACGGAACTCTGCTGATTGTGACAGCTCTTCGAGACTACGCCAGTAGCTCTGTCCGCTGCTCCCTTGGATGTCGAGTGATTCTTTGCTCATGTCTGCTGTGTCTCGCTCTATCGGTGACAAATCGAACAGTTGGTGAGCTGATACGATGAACGGATCCCGTACTGCTCTTTCAGCTTCAACCCTTGGGCGATTTGATCCGCAGGCGGCTGCCAAGCCGTGTTGAAGATTTCAGACTGCGGGCGCAAGAATTGCTCTGGGTTGCGATGACAATTCAAACACCAGTTCATGTAGAGGGCTTCGGTCTTGTACACCACTGCCATGGTGGCAATGTTGCCATGGCACGTCGAACAACCAACGCCCTTGTCGACGTGGATGCTGTGGTTAAAATACACAAACTTTGGCAAGTCGTGTACCTTGTTCCACTGTACGGGCTTGTTCTCTGCATAACTAGTGCGAATGAACTCTAACTTCGGACTCTGTGGTAACACCTGCGAATGACATCCCATACAGGTCTCTGTTGGTGGGATGTTGGCTGATGATGAAATCTCTACCGCTGTGTGGCAATAGCGGCAGTCCATCTTGAGGCCCCCAATGTGCAGCTGATGACTAAAGCCACCACCTGGCTGCACGACTGCGTGTGCCGGCCCGACGTCGCGTATCCAATCGGATCGCGTGTAGTACCACCATGCTGCAATCAGCATCGTTAGTACTAACGGGATACCAACAAAGATACTCAACCTGGCGATTTTGTTCGCTCGCCGAGTAAATACCTGAGCCATCTGGTCCCTTTCTACACTCCGATGGTGCTCTACCACATTGCATCTATTCAGACCTACACAATGTGTGAGCGCACCTACCAGTACTACTCCATACGCATCCGGCGTATGAATTAGATGTATCACGGCTACATGAAACCCGTGCCAGGCAGGGACTCAGCCAAAGACACACCTTGTGCTACATACGTCTTCGTTTATTTTATCACAATTTAAAATTCGGTGAGAAGACAAAACCAGCAAAAACTGGCTGTGTCTTCTCATATGGGTCGAGTCTGTCCGCACCTAAAACGTCGTGGTCAGGTGTTGTGTTTGTCCTGTTTCTGCGGCACGTAGCCCAGCTTCGATAATTTCGATGACATGCCGAGCGTGTTCCGCACTCCCAATCGCTTTGGGACCGCCGTTTATCCATGCGACAAGTTGCATGATGTCTTCGTAGACGTGATGCTCATCGACGTCGCGATGTGCACCGCTGACATGTGGCAATATCCACTGATTGCCTGCCCAGCGTCCATGCGGATGGCTGTCGGCGATATCACTGCCCGGATAATCAAAGGGTTGACCATTGAGTTTAAGTCCGACGATGTTTCCCTTGGTGCCAAAGTAGCTCCCGCTGAATCCCTCGCTAACACTGCCTGCCGGGGTACCGTAGGCCAACGCAAACACGTTATTCCCAAAATCGATCAAGATGAGCGTGTTGTCGTCGGCATCACACGGCACCATTTGCCCGCGGAACTCACGGAACGGCAGGCGTACTCCTGACATTGCGGTCACCCGCTGTGCCGCCCCGAGGATGCCCGTCAACCCGTGCAATGCATAGACTGTCATATCATAGAGCGGTCCACCACCAGGTTTACGGTAGTACCACGATGGGTCAATATTGGTGAGCGGATCATTGCCAGTACGGTATATTTCATTTTCGTGATAGCGACCAAATGATGCACCACAGACTGCCCAACACAAATCACCAATCACCCCATCGTGCAGCATTTTTTTGATGGCCTGATTATGTGGTCGATTCATTTCACCTGGCGAAGCTACGAGTTTGACTCCTTTTTGGGCGGCGAGTTCGATGAGTTCGGTGGCTTCTGCTGCAGTCGTGGTCATTGTCTTGTTGAAGTGGACATGTTTGCCAGCCAAAATCGCTGCCTTGCCCTGGGCATAGTGCATGCCGATGGGAGTTGCAAGCGAAATCATGTCTACGTCTGCGTCTGCCAAAAACGTCTCATAGTCGGTAAACGCTTGCGCAATTGAAAATTTTTCAGCTGCCGCATCTGCGCGCCCTGGTGCAGGGTCACAGACCGCCTGTAGTGTGACGCGGTCAGCAATATCTGACATACTCAAATGCGGCATGATGCCACGCTGTGCCACACTCCCGGCGCCTACCACTCCGATTTTTGTCGTAGCCATGCACTAGTCCTTCCTCATGAAATATGTCATCTCACTTATCCCCACTGTCACATTCGTGCTGAGTGCACAAAGGTTGTTGAAAGTTGTTGTGTTTGACCAGTTGCAGCAGCACGATATCCTGCTTCGATGATTTCAATGACGTGTCGAGCATGTTCGGCATGCGCCACTGCCGGAATGCCCTCACGCACCCACATGATGAGTTGCATGATATCAGTGAAGACGTGCTGTTCTGGAATGTCGCGGTGTGCCTCACTGATATGAGGCAAAATCCACTGGTTCCCACCCCAGCGCCCATCGGGATGGGTCTCTGCGAGTGCACTCCCTGCATAGGGGAATGGCTGATTATTGAGGTTCAACCCGACAATTTGTCCTTTGGTTCCAAAAAAACTACAACTGTCATCCTCGCTGATGGCACCAGCTGGTGTGCCATAGGTCATTGCAAACACGTTGTTGCCGAAGTCAATTAGCATGAGCGTGTTGTCATCTGCATCGCACGGGAGCATTTGCCCACGAAACTCACGTACTGGGATGCGTACCCCTGACATGGCAGTGACACGTTTGGCAGGCCCGAGGATGCCTGTGAGCCCATGCAATGCATAGACCGTCATGTCATAGAGCGGACCACCACCAGGTTTACGGTAGTACCACGACGGGTCAATATTGGTAAGCGGATCATTGCCGGTGCGGTAGATTTCTGTTTCGTGGTAGCGACCAAATGACGCACCACACACCGCCCAACACAGATCACCAATCACCCCATCAGTGAGCATCTGTTTGATGGCTTGATTGTGGGGGCGATTCATTTCACCTGGTGAGGCAACAAGAGTGACGCCTTTTTGTGCGGCCAGTTCAATTAATTCACTTGCTTGTGCTACAGTGGTAGTCATCGTCTTATTAAAATGGACATGTTTGCCAGCGAGGATGGCTGCTTTGCCCTGCAAATAATGCATACCAATCGGTGTTGCGAGCGAAATGACATCAACATCTGCATCGGCCAAAAATGTTTCGTAGTCAGTGAATACTTGCGTGATGCCGTATTTGCTGGCTGCCGCAGCAGCGCGCCCTGGTGCTGGATCACAGATTGCCTGTAACATTGCATGTGGGTGCACGTCTGGCACACTCAAATGTGGCAGAATGCCGCGTTGTGCCACACTCCCGGCGCCAACGATGCCCACTTTGGTAACTGCCATGACTCCTCCTACTGTACAGGGATAGAGAATTGCTGCACCAGATGTCTATTCATTGATAGACATAACAAAAAATTACTAAAAACACGTACGCCGTGATTATACACGAGTGAAGTGCGATGTTGTTTTCAGATATAATGGATTAAGAAGTGATTGCTCGGTGGAATTGTAGTGTATGACGCGTTCGCGACCATCAACTCGCACAACCCCTACCACCAATGAAACCCACGAACATGTTGCACGCAGCACCATCCTCTTGTGGTTTGTGCTTGTCGGGTTTGCATGGCTGGGCGGTGTTATTGCGCTGGCAAATGGCACATGGCCGCGTGCAGACCAAGCTACGCAGGTGCTTGTCGTAGGGGTATCGTTTATCATCGGACTGTTGACATTTGTACCACTCGAGTACTACTTTCGCATTTCTGGTTTTGCGATTCGGAGTATTGTTGGATTGTGTTTGGTCGTGCAAATTGCATTGTATGTGCCTGCGCCGACTGCATCACTGCTGTGGATCCCCGATGTGCCAGTCTATGTGCTGGTATGTATGACCATCTACTGGTTTGTTTCAAGTCTGTGCCTGCCACTGACGTACGTCATCGGCAAGGTCGCATTTGCGCAACGTGCGCAACGATACGACGTCCGTCGTGCATGGCGTCAAGCCCGTGAAATCGCAGTATTGTGTGCCGGTTTATTTGTGTTGTTTGGGTTACGTGCACTGATACCGCTATTGGTTGTGCCTTGGCTTTTAATGGTTATCATCACCGAAGTAATATTTCTCTCATTTATTGAACCACCGACGACACGGTAGATCGGCTATGGAGGCTAGGCATGTTTCGCATTGCAATCATCGGCATGGGATTAATCGGCACATCACTGGGGCAGGCAATACGTGCTGCAGACAGCAAAAATGCACCAATGGGTGCAGTTGAAGTCATCGGGTATGACACGAATACCACGCATTTGAAAGAAGCACGTGGGCGTTTGGCGATTGACAAGATGGCGGCTTCGATAGGTGATGCAGTCAAAGATGCACATCTGGTTGTAGTTGCTGTGCCTGCGCAGCTCATACCGCAGGTGTTTACGCAAATTGCCCCTCACCTACAGATCGGTGTGGTGGTGACTGATGTGACGAGTACCAAAGCAGTGGTTGCGCAATGGGCCACCGAACTGCTCCCTGCAACGGCGCACTTTGTGGGTGGTCACCCCATGGCTGGGCGTGAGACGAGTGGCCCGACGTCGGCCAAAGTCGATTTATTCAAAGGAGCCATGTACTGTTTGTGTCCCACATCACAGACCCCCGGTGAAGCGATAGCGGTTTGTGAGGCACTAGCAGAACGTGTGGGCGCCAAAGCATATTTCATGGACGTCGTGGAGCACGATGCCTATGTTGCGGGGATTTCACATTTGCCATTTGTGACTGCTGCGATGTTAGTGGACATCACCTCGTCAGTATCATCATGGCGTGAAATGAGCGCGCTTGCTGCAGGTGGCTTTCGTGATTCGACTCGATTGGCATCTGGTGATGTGACCATGCACCGCGATATTGTTATGACCAATCGTTCGGCGTTAGTGCGCTGGCTGGATGCTGCAATTGAGCGGCTGATTGAAATCAGAGATGCGGTCCAACAGGGTGATGAAGCCACTATCACCACGTTTTTTCAGCATGCCAAAGAAGTACGCGATGAATGGTTGAAACAAAAACCAGGCATGCGCCCTGGTGAAGCAGAATTCGAAGATACCGGTGTACAAAACGTACAACGACCGTCATTGTTTGGGCGACGCATAGGAGATCGCAAATGACCAATGAGCTCCCAATTCGTGTTCTCGTTGCCAAGCCTGGCCTCGATGGTCATGACCGTGGTGCCAAAGTCATCGCCCGTGCGCTCCGTGATGCTGGCATGGATGTGATTTATACCGGATTAGGTCAAACACCACACATGATTGTAGAGGCAGCGTTGCAGGAAGATGTTGATGTCGTCGGTCTCTCCATTCTTTCAGGTGCACACATGACGTTGTTGCCCAAAGTGGCGAGTTCACTCAAAGAGGCCGGGCTCGGGCATTGTGTCATCGTTGCTGGTGGCATCATTCCTGCCGAAGATAGTCACATCTTGCAAACAGAATACGGCATCGATGCCATCTATGGTCCTGGGACAAATACCGACGATATTGTGTCTTTTATCAGGCAGACGGTTGCAAAACGTCGCGGTATGGTATGACACACGACAGTGCCACACTGGCGCAGCTGATTCGTGCTGGGGACCGGCGCGCGCTTGCGCAGGCATTAACGCACATCGAACGTGGTGGTGCGTTTGCACGTGCGCTGCGGCGCGACATTGGTCATGTTTCGACAGGGATGTTGATTGGCATCACTGGTGCGCCTGGGGCTGGCAAATCGAGCTTGGTGACCGCACTAGCACGTGCGTTGCGTGCCCGTGATATCTTGGTGGGGATTCTGGCAGTTGATCCTTCGTCTCCGCTTTCTGGTGGATCATTGTTGGGAGACCGCATCCGCATGTACGAACTCGCCGGTGATGCTGGTGTCTTTATCCGTAGCATGGCAAATCGTGGCCAATATGGTGGCTTGGCGGTGACGACAGCCGATGCAGCGCTCCTCATGCGCGCCGCTGGTTTTCCCGTGGTATTGCTTGAGACAGTGGGTGCTGGGCAGTCAGATGTGGCAGTTACAGAAGTCGCCGATACCGTGCTGTTGGTTGAGGCGCCTGGGATGGGTGATGAGGTACAGTCTATCAAAGCTGGGCTGCTTGAAGTTGCAGATATTATTGTGGTGAGTAAAAGTGATCGTGCTGATGCCGCAGCCACTCTGCAACAGCTCCGTGCGTTGGTACGCATGCAACACGACGATGCGACACAGTGGCGCATTCCCGTGTTGCCGGTTTCAGTGCTGACGAACCAGGGTATTGATGCTTGTGTGGATGCAATCAGTGCACACGCAAACTGGCTTGAGGCGCATCCCAATACGGTACGCCGCAGCTATCAACGGCAGTTGGCATTGCAACGGGCAGCAGGGCAATTCGTCGTTGAGCAGATGATGCAACAGCCGGTGTGGCAACAGGCGCTTGGAGCAATACACACGCCAGCAAGTGTCGACGAATGGACTCAGCGCATCATGCAAGAATTTGTACGGTTACAGCGATAGGCGAGGAGATATCCCATGGTTGACAACGATGTCATTGTGGTTGGTGCCGGTGTAGCAGGCCTCGGCGCTGCAAGGGCCCTCAGTGATGCAGGATTCGATGTGCTCATCTGCGAGGCGCACTCGCGTATTGGTGGGCGTGTGCAATCGCTGCGACGTAGTCGTGAACACGTCATTGAGCTCGGTGCTGAATTTATCCATGGTGATACCGTATCCACGTGGCAACTTGTACGGCAACTCACACTCTCCACGAGTGTTGATGCGCGCTGGGATGGGCGCATGGTCTGGGACGGTCAGCAACTGCAGCGTATGACGCATCTCGTACCGCACGACCCACAGTTGCGTGCGCTGCTCACCATCGAAGATGCGTTACTCGACTACAGTGGTCCCGATATGAGTTTTGCATCTTGGCTCGAGAGTCACGGGTACACAGGTGTAGCCCGTCATCTTGCCGATATTCGCTTGTCGCATAGTGCGGCAACCATGCCCGAGCGCCAAAGTGTGCTCGCCATGCGGAGTGATTTGTTGGCAAGCGAACATCTCGGTGGTAACGACCATCATATTGAGGCAGGGTATAGTCAGATCATCTATCATCTTGCCGATGGTATACCGATTTGGTGTGATACACCGGTAATTGCCATCCACGATGAAGGTAGCTGTTGTCGCGTTGTCCTCGGTGATGGTCGTACGCGTACTGCACGCTATGTCGTGGTAACGGTGCCGTTGACCATCCTCAAAGCCGGTCTGATTCGTTTTGACCCAGCACTGAGTGCTGCCAAAACGACCGCCATCCACGCCATCGACATGCATGCCGCCCTCAAAGTCGTCTTGCAATTTGACCAACCATTCTGGCCTGAAGATATGAGCTTTTTGACGCTCAGCGACCCTGCTCCAGTGTGGTGGACACCACGGTCTGGCTCACCCTATTTGATGGGGTTGTTTACGGGCGAACGGGCACAACATATGCGCATGATGCCTGACATTGTAGCCACGTGTGTGACGCACATCACACAGGCGTTTGCGTTGACCACGACACCCGTCTTGCAGTGGTCTCATGTTGAAGATTGGTTGGCAGATCCGTGGATTCGTGGGGGATACAGCTCTGTGCCGGTTGGTGCACATGGGCAGCGTGACGCACTCGCTGCAGCGCACGGGCGTGTGCATTTTGCAGGTGAAGCAACTGCCCTCGACGGTCAATCAGCGAGTGTCCACGGCGCACTGAGCAGTGGCTGGCGTGCTGCGGCTGCTGTCAAGGAGGAGTTGGTGCATGACAAGCACTAATCGCCATCAACATGATGAATCAATGAACGAAATCCTTGACCCTGTTTGGATTCCCATGCCAGATGGTGCTCGCTTGGCAGCGCGTATCGTGATGCCGACGCAGCGTGATGCACGTATTCCGGCTGTGCTCGAATATTTGCCGTATCGTCGCTCAGATGGGACGTTGCGTCGTGACATGGTGCGTCATCCATACTTGGCGAGTCATGGGTTCGCGGCAGTGCGTGTCGACATGCGCGGGAGTGGTGATTCAGATGGAGTATTGTATGGTGAATATTTGCGTCAAGAACAAGATGACGCAGTAGCGGTGATTGCCTGGTTGGCTGCACAACCGTGGTGTAACGGCAATGTAGGCATGTTTGGTATCTCGTGGGGTGGTTTTAATGCGTTACAAGTGGCAGCCCGGCGACCACCGGCCCTCAAGGCAATCATCACCGTCTGCTCAACGGATGATCGCTATGCAGATGACGTACATTACATGGGTGGATGTATGTTGGCTGTTGACATGTTGGCATGGGCGTCGGTGATGCTGGCATACAATAGTCGTCCACCGGATCCAGCGGTGCTCGGTGCGCAATGGCGTGAGTCGTGGCTGACACGCATCGAAGAAACCCCGGCGTACATCAATGAGTGGTTATCGCACCAACAACGTGATGCATTCTGGCAACATGGTTCGGTATGCGAAGATTTTTCACAGATTCAATGCCCCGTGTACGCAGTAGGTGGCTGGGCCGATGGCTACACCAATGCCGTGTTTCGCTTACTCGAAGGGCTTGCAGTGCCACGCAAGGGTCTCGTGGGTCCGTGGGCGCACAAATATCCAGAGGCTGGCAAACCAGGTCCAGCAATCGGATTCCAGGCAGAGGCCGTCAAATGGTGGAAGCACTGGCTGATGGGGGAGACCACAGACGTCATGGATGGCCCAATGCTGACCAGTTACATCCAAGATTGGATGCCCCCTGCCAGCTGGTATGCGCACCGGTCGGGTGCATGGGTCGGTGATGCTGTCTGGCCCTCACCGCACACGATCCCATGGCAGCACGCACTGACGTCAGATTCACATATTGTGAATATCGGCAGTAACGTGCGTAGTGGTAGTGATGCGGGAATGTGGTGTTCGTATGCATTGCCCGGTGATTATCCTCCCGACCAGCGTGGCGAAGATGGACGCGCATGGTGTGTTGATTTGCCGGTGACTACCACCCCGCAGTGTATACTCGGCTTCCCAGAAGTCACATTACGACTAGCGAGCAATCATCCTACTGCCATGGTTGCTGTGCGCCTGTGTGACGTGGCTCCTGATGGTTCGTCATTGCTAGTGTCACGTGGAATGCTCAATCTAACGCATCGCAGTGGGCACGAACACGTGCAGCCACTTGTGCCAGGTCGTTTCGAAACCGTCACGTTCCGACTCAATGCGGCTGGGCACCTGCTTGCGCCCGGTCATCGGTGGCGCATTGCGGTCAGCCCTGTCTATTGGCCGCATGCATGGCCATCACCCCATCTGGTGACACTGCACCTTGATACAGGTGCATCAACAATCACTTTACCCGTTCGGCAAGAGCCACATCCAGCATTGGCACCACCTGCATTTGCGGCAGTTGAGCTATCACCAGAAGTGGGAATAACCGATGTGCGTGCTGAAGCCAGGCGCCGTTACGAAGTGGTGGATCAGTCGGCAGGAACATATGCAATCCACGATGAAAACGACCATGGCGCGTTTCAACGCGAAGATGGGCTCACCTATGACCATGTCTCTGCTGACCGGTACTTTATTCGTGAGAGTGACCCGCTGAGTGCGCGTACCGAATGTGAACACCGCATCCGTGTGGGGCGAGGAGACTGGCAGACATGCATCGAAACATGGAGTGAGATTCGCTGTGATGCGACACATTTCATTGTGTCTAATCGCATACGTGCCTATGAATCTGATACGCTTGTGCTTGAGAAAGAGTTCCACGAACGAATCGTTCGTGATGGTATATAAGGGATGAGGGGGCAGATGTCTACACCAATTGTCATTACTGCTGTGCGTGTCCATGATGTCCGATTTCCAACGTCATTACATCTTGATGGCTCAGATGCCATGAACCGCGACCCTGATTACTCGGCCGCATATGTCATTCTGGATACCAATCATGCCGCATACACAGGATACGGACTCATGTTTACCATTGGACGCGGCAACGAATGGTGCGTCGCTGCTGCACAAACACTTGCCACCCGCCTTGTTGGTCGCGACATGGCCACCATCACCGCTGATTTGGGTGCATTCTGGTATGAAATGGTCGGTGATAGTCAGTTGCGTTGGGTGGGACCAGAAAAGGGCGTTGTGCATTTGGCAGTGGCTGCAGTCGTCAATGCGGTATGGGATCTGTACGCACGCATTGAGGGTAAGCCACTGTGGCGTCTCCTCGCTGATATGACGCCTGCTGAACTCGTCAAATGTATTCCATTCCGTTATATCACTGATGCGTTGACGCCCGCAGAAGCGCTTGCGATGCTCGAAGCCGCTGTACCACACAAAGCACAGCGTATTGCCGACATGCAGGCGCGCGGCTACCCGGCCTACACCACATCAGCTGGCTGGATCGGCTATAGCGACGACAAGGTGCGTCAGCTCTGCCACGAGGCAATCGATGCGGGTTTTACTCACATCAAGATGAAAGTCGGCATCGACATCGCATCTGATGTGCGCCGTGCCAAACTCATCCGTGATGTGATTGGTCCTAATCGATTTTTGATGGTCGATGCCAATCAAGTCTGGGATGTACCACAAGCCATTGAGTGGATGCGACATCTGGCTCCCTTTCACCCACTTTGGATCGAAGAGCCAACCAGTCCCGATGATGCGTTGGGGCATGCGGCGATTGCACGTGCCGTCGCACCAATTGGAGTGGCGACTGGTGAGCACGTGCAAAATCGGATTATTTTCAAGCAGTTGCTTCAGGCGAATGCGATTTCGTTCTGCCAAATCGATGCATGCCGTGTCGGTGGTGTCAACGAAGTATTAGCCATCATCCTCATGGCAGCCAAGTTCGGTGTGCCTGTCTGTCCGCATGCTGGTGGGGTTGGGCTGTGTGAGTACGTCCAACATCTCTCCATGTTTGATTATATTGCGGTCACCGGTACCACGAATGGGCGTGTCATCGAATACGTGGATCATCTCCACGAGCATTTTGTCGAGCCCTGTGTGATTAACCGAGGTCACTATATGCCGCCACAACGACCCGGATACAGCATTGAAATGAAGGCTGAGACGATTACGCAGTACCAGTACCCCAATGGACCGATATGGCAACAGCTCCGCAAATAACTGTGACGACCATCCTGCGTTTGCTTGCCATAGTGCTGATCGTGACGGTCAGTCTCGTGGCTGTGATTGCTCCATTACTCACCGTGTTGTGGCGTGGTGCGGTCTGGCCAGATGATACGACTCGCACATATCTGCTCACCGTGGTACGTGCAACCCTGTGGCAAGCCACACTTTCGACGCTACTGATAGTTGCCATCGCAGTCCCCACGGCATGGGCCATTGTGCGTTCGCCTGGCGTACTGGCATCACTACTGACCGTAGTCATCGGTGTACCGTTTGTAATGCCAGCACCAGTGGTTGCGACAATGTTTGCACTGGTATGTGGTCGTGATAGCTGGTGTGCTTCTGCATTGGGACTGACGGTTCCACAAGGGCTAGCGCTCGTAGTACTGGTGCATGCTTGGTACAACACAGGCGTGCTTGTGCGCGTGTTGCTCGAGGCCTGGTACGCCATTCAGGGTCGATACAGTGCAGCTGCCTCCGCATTGGGTGCATCTCCATGGCGATACATGATGACCGTTGAATGGCCATTACTTCGCCCTGCGTGCATTGCTGGTACCACGCTCGTTTTTTTGTACTGTGTGGGGAGTTTTGGGGTCGTGTTGTTGTTGGGTGGTGGGCGTGTGCCTTCGCTCGAAGTCGAAACATGGCGTCAGACGAGTCAGCTGCTCCGGCTCGATGTGGCTGCCGGCTTGAGTGTCGTACAGTTGCTGATGAGCGGGGGGCTGTTGTTGTTCGCTAATAGATTCCATCCATTGCGCCAACTCGATGAGCTCCCTGTATCACAAGCCCCAGCACAGCCCGTAGTGGTGCGGGTACTGGCAGTTGTGTGGCAGGGTGTTGCGCTGCTGTTTGTTGCAGTGCCATTTGTGGCTGTGATATGGCGTCTGCGTGATGTTTCTGATTGGTCGGCCATCTGGCACCTGCTCAACCAACCTGTCCGTGGTAGTGGTTTGTTTGTTAGCCCAGTCGCAGCAACGTTGCGTTCTGTATTCATTGCTTCAACTGTGGCATTGCTCACGTTGGTACTGGCGTGGATTGCCAGTCAGCTTCATCCCGCACTGCGTTTTGTGACCATGCTCCCGCTTGGAATTAGTGCGGTCACACTCGGTCTGGGGTATATTTTGTTGTTTGGGCGCTGGGGGGTCTTGACGGCGTGGTGGTTAGTAATTCTTGCGCATGTCGTTATTGCATTGCCTTTAGTGATGCGTCAAATCACGCTGGTGCGCCAACAGCTTGCACGCCATTATGCGTGGGCTGCAGCCACATTAGGTGCGTCACCATTACGCCAGTGGTACAGCATCGAAATGCCATTACTGCGGCGTGCACTTGTGGCGGCAGGGCTCTTTGGATTTGCCGTATCACTCGGCGATTTTGCAGCATCACTCCTGTTGACTCGCCCTGATGCAGTGACTGCACCCGTGTATATTGCGCGTTTACTGGGGAAACCAGGCGTACAGAATTTTCAGTTGGCACAACTCTTGTCGCTCATCCTTGCGTGCTGTTGTGTCTTGGTTATTATTGGTGCCGAGATACTGCTTCGTGTGCGCCATCAATCCACGCAAAAACGTTAGAAAGTTTCAACGATTTTGTGACGTAAACGTAATCAAATATGCGATATTATTTATTGACAACAACACGGTCTACCAGTATGATGACTATGCATTTTTTCGTAATCTACAGAGGTTCACATGCCTGATTTCGCGATTGTTGATACGCATGTACACTTGTGGGATCCGGCACATTTCCGTATCTCTTGGCTTGATGGCAACAATGTCTTGAATGCACGATTTTTGGCTGAAGAGTTTGCCGAGCATAGTCGGGACGTGCACGTTGAAGCTGCAGTCTATCTTGAGGTTGCCGTAGAGCCGCAATACGCCATTCTCGAGGCTCAATATATCAACACGTTGGCACGGCAGTTGCCCAAAATCAAAGGTATTGTGGCTGCTGCGCCGGTAGAATTCGGTGAGCAGGCACGGGCCTATTATGCAGCCCTGGCTGCAATCGGGCCACGACTCAAAGGCGTGCGGCGCTTGTTCCAGGGTGAATCAGATGCCCAATTTGCCATACGACCTAACGTGGTACGCGGCATCGAAATTTTGGCTGAGTATGGCTTCAGTTTTGACATCTGCATCTTTCATCATCAGTTGCCAGCAGCAGTCGAACTTGTCCGACGTGTGCCGCAAGTGCAGTTCATTCTCGATCATGTGGCCAAGCCAGACATCAAAGGTGGGGTGATGTCACCATGGCGTGAACAGATGAGCGAGATGGCTAAGTTGCCCAATGTGGTCTGCAAAATTAGCGGTATGACGACCGAAGCAGACCATGCTGCATGGACGCCAGCAGATCTCAAACCCTATCTCATGCATGTGCTCGATGTATTTGGCGAAGACCGTGTCATGTTTGGTGGTGACTGGCCGGTATCACTGCAATCTACCACATACGCCGAATGGGTACACACAGTCGATACGTTGACCGATCATCTTTCAGACAAAGCCAAAAAGAAGCTGTGGAACAGCAATGCGCGTCGTGTCTACCGGTTGGGTGTCTAACAATTCTCGTTGCGCCCCCGCTGACTGATATGCTAGCGGGGGCGCATGTGTGTTTATTTGCGATAGGCGGCTAAGGTTGGGCGATGATACGACAATGGCGCAAGTTCGGCTGGTGTCTGCATGGTCATGGCTGCCTGGGCAAGGTACTTCCCCACTACAAACAAGAATGGCATACCTGATCCACAAAACCCACCAGCAGACCATACACCAGGCATGTCAGGCACTGCATCACAGACTGGTACATAGTCTGGTGTAAAGGCCATCATGCCCGCCCAGCGACGCGTAATCGGCGTCCCTGCGAGTTTGGGAAAGAGCCGTGGTAGCACGTGGTCGAGCGCCTGTTGTACATCGTCGGTGATGCCGATGTCATACATATCTACATCACGGTTTACGGCGACCGCACGGCATCCACCAAGCACAATTGAACCATCGAGGGTTTGTTGCCAATATTCGCCAGTAGGCGTGATATCAGTACCCATGCCATGCGCAAAGACGGGTGGAATAGGTGCAGTATTCATTATTTGGCCACGTACCGGTGTGATTATGCCATTAAAGGCAGGAGCAATTTGGCGGCTCCATGCGTTGAGTCCCAGTACCACTGACTGGGTACGGATTTCGCCACGATCGGTGACAACGACGCGATCGCCATCACGCTGGTCAATGCGTGCCACGGTGGCGATGCTCAGTTTGGCTCCATGCCGAATGGCTGCCTCTACCACGCCGCGCACAAGCCGAGCCGAATGCATCAACGCATTGCCTGGGATATACATGGCACCCACAATTTCGTCGCTGAGCGGGGTATTGACCATGGCTTGCACTTGTGCGCGATCGAGAAGCTCGCCCGCATAGCCATCTGCATTGAGCGTCGCAATAGCACGCACTGCATCCTGATGATCTTGCGCCGAAATCGAAAAATTCAACGTGCCTGGTTCGCGGAAGTGACAGTCGATGCCCTCTTCTTGGATGATTTGGCGGGCTATTCGACCATTCTGTTGTGTCAGTTCCATGATATGTTGGGCTGCTGATTTGCCGAGTCGCGCAATCGCGCCGGCATAGCCTTCGGCTGGACCCACTCCAATAAATCCCCCATTGCGCCCCGTGGCACCATGAGCTGGATGTTCGCGCTCTATGAGGACGACGTCTTGCCCGGATTTGGCCAAAAAGTACGCTGCTGCTGCGCCGAGACCACCACCACCGACTACCACGTGCGTTGCACGTGCGGGGAGCGCGATGCTCGGCACCTGCAGGTCGTAGGTTTCTTGCCAGTATGAACGATTACCAACACGTGAACGATCAATGGTCATGTGTCTCTCCTAATCTGCAAGACGTATAATACACCACGGTGTTGTTGTAAAAATTGACAGTGTTCATATTGAACAATTATCATGTAAGAAGTGCAATGTCCATGCATGATGCATCAACTCAACGTGGCGTTGCGCCCATCTTATCATGAAATCTACACACTAGGTCGGAGGAATCCCTGTGATGAAGCATCTACGTCTGATTACATGGCGTTTGCTATTAGTATGTGTCAGTGTGCTGGTGTTGGTTGCCTGCGGCAGTGAATCTGTGCCATTGACGGGTACAGTGACGGATGCGTATACTGCGCAACCGCTGGCTTCGGTGGTCGTGCAAATTGGCAACACCAAGGCCATGACCGATGCGACTGGCAAGTACGTCATTGAGCGTTGGCAACGCACGAATGTGTTGACTGCTACGAGTGACAAATATGAGTCTGTTACGCTCAACTTTGCTGAACGACAGTGGCCAGATCAGCTGACGGCAGCGACTGCCACCGTTGATATTGTCTTGCGTCCAAACACATTGAGTGGCGTGGTCAGCGATGCATGGAGCAAACAAGCACTGTCGGGTGTGCTCGTCAAAATCACGGATACGATTTCAGCAACTACTGGTGCAGATGGACAGTACCTATTGCGTGATGTGCCTGAGTCATTTACCGTACAGGTCAGTGCTACTGACTATGTCGTGCGTGAAGAAGCATTGAGCAAGACTACCCAGCTCGATGTGGCGTTGCAGAGTGGCGTGCTCGCTGGGGTCGTAACTGACCAATATAGCGGTGCTCCACTGGCGGATGTGGTGGTAACTGCAGGTGATGTGACCAGCACCACGGATGCTCAAGGTGCCTATACGTTGCGTGATGTGCGTAATCGCGAAAAAGTCGTCTTTACTCGTGAAGGTTATGCAACCCAAGAGACAGCTGCGAGTACTACTGCTAAGCTCGACATAATTATGCGCCCTGATGTGCTCAAAGGGAAAATCGTAGACAAGGCAAACGGTACCCCGATTCAACATGCTACCGTGGTTGCCACCGAAGATTTGACCAAAGTGGGTGTAGCGAGTGTGCGCATGGATTCCCCGGATGGGATGTTTACACTCAACGGATTGCCAGAATCAGGCTATGTCTTTGTGCTTGCTCCCGGCTATCGCAAGCTGGTTGTGCCCATTAAACAGGGTGAAATACCGAGTGAATTCCAGATGGAGCCGTTTGCCGCCAAAGCGGTCTATATTACCTCGGCTGTGGCATCAAATCCCAAATTGGTGCAGAAGTTCTTTGATAACATCGATCGTACTGAGCTGAATGCGATTGTGATTGACCTGAAGTCGGACTTGCGTGATGATCTCGGACTCGTCTACTATGACTCACAAGTTCCACTCGTCAAAGAACTCGGTTTGTCGTACCCGTACTATGACATCAATGCCATTCTGGCTGAAGCAAAGCGCCGTAACATTTACACCATTGCCAGAGTGCACATGTTCAGTCACGATAATGTGTTGGCTGAGGCCAAGCCCGAATGGGCTGCACAGGATCGCGTCAAGGGCGGGATTTTTTACGACTATCCCACCTCGACCATCAAGTATGCCTGGTTGGATCCATTCAATGAAAATGTGTGGGACTACAATATTGCTCTCTCCGTGGAAGCCAGCTTGGCAGGATTTGATGAAATCAACTTCGACTACATCCGCTTTCCATCGCTCGAATTTGGTGCCGATGATGGCGCTCGGCTCAAACTTTCCAAGGAAAACATCACGCCAGAAATGCGCTACGAAACCATTAAAAACGTCTTGAATCGTGCGCAACCAGCGATTAATGCTGCAGGAGCCTATCTTTCAGTGGATGTGTTTGGTTTTACCACCGAAGCCCCAATCGACATCATTGGTCAAAGTATTCCGATTATGGGGCAAACGACCGATTACATTTGTCCCATGGTCTACCCGTCCCACTATGGACCAGGCTACATGGGGTATGCAAATCCAGCCGCTTACCCGTATGAGATTATCTTGGGTACCATGCAACTCGGGTTAAAGCAGATGGACAACACGACCAGAGCCCGATTGCGGCCTTGGTTGCAAGATTTCACGTTGATTTGGGTGCCCGATGATCAGATTGTGAGCTATGGTGACGCAGAGCTACGGGCACAAATCAAAGCAGTCGCTGATGCAAACACGGGTGCTGGCTGGTTGTTGTATAGTTCTGACAACACGTATACGTATTCGGCGTTGAACCCAGAATAACTGAAGTATGATGCCATGCACGCGTTCTCGAATCATACATATGTAATCGTCTCTCGAGGCGTTGGTCTGATCATCACGGCGCTGTTGATGTTTGTACAACAGCGCCCACTTGACTGGTGGAGTTTGTGGGTGGCGCTCCTCTTTGGCACATTCGTGTTGATGATGTTGGTGCAACCCGTGATGCGTGCGGCCGTACGTCAACCGTGGATACTCGGGGTCGATGTGGCCATTGCCGCCATGGTGATTGTCATCACTGATCCGTGGAATAGCCCGTTTTTGGTCTATGCATGTGCAGTCCTCGCCTTGCCAGCTGTGGTCAGTGGGTGGCGTGGTGGACTTTTGGCGGGCTTGCTCTGCTCTGGTCTTGTCTTCATGCTGGTGTTGTTGCTCAATGTGCCGTTTGCAAGCACGTTGTCGCATATGTGGTTGCGATGGCTGTTAGTGGCTGCTGGCCCCGCTATGGTTGGGGCATTCATGCCTCATGTGTTGCAGCGGATTCGACTATCCGTCGATGCGTTGTCGTCGCCAGCTGTGTTGCACGAACCCACCATGCGTCAACCCCCGGTACGTCCCACTGATACCGAAAGTGTGTCTGCGCGTTGGTGGTCTGAATCAGCACGCCCCACCGGTCAGACTACCGAGGTGGCAGTAAGTACTCGGGTTGAAGCATTGCGCGTCGCACTGTATACACCGATGGCGGCATCTGTAACGGTGACGGAATGTGTGCATCAGTATGCAGAACGCTTCGAACAACAGGCACTCATTGCTACCCGAGTGGTTGTGCTTGGTCGCCCCATTGCACACGATGAACTATTTACGCCACTCATTCGTCGTGTTGTTATCGAAGCGCTGTTAAATGTTGCGCAACATGCGCATGCCGACATGGTGGTAATCATGGTACGATACGACAAACGATCAATCACGTTGCTTGTGCACGATGATGGTGCCGGATTGCCTGCAACTGGCATTGCACGCGTCGGATTGCATTCGTTGCAAGCGCTCATGTATCGCACCAGCGAACTCGGTGGTCGCCTTGAGGTCTTTAACCATACTCCTGCTGGTGTCGCTGTACGCTTGATAATCCCGGTAACTGCTGCATTATAGGCATCAACATGCACGAGTATATTTATAAAATATTGCTTTGGTTTAGCATTGCCGTGCTCGTGTTTGGTATTTCACGCCCACCCGAACAAGAGTCAGTCTGGCTCTTGTGTCTGTGGGTTGCGAGTATTCCAGTGGCAATTCTTGCACTCAATCAGATTCCAATGCCATTGCGTGTGAATACCACGCAAAACGCATTGCAGTCGCTGATTATTGTGATTGCTATCGCATTTGGCATGCTCTCACTGCAGTTGCTCCGTGGGCAGGTTGTGTGGTCAAAATACCTTGAGCAAAAAACTGCCATCAATGCCGCCACGGGTGAAACAATGAGTAATATTCGCTTGCTCAATACCAGCCTGACCACGGTGCGTGGGCAAATGCGTGACCGTAATGGCGCTCCCATTGTGACCACGGTGATTGGTGCAAACGGGTACACAGCACGCAGCTACCCAGTCGACGATCCACGCGCATTTGCACCAATTGTTGGCATGCTCAACCATCGCTATGGCATGTCTGGTCTCGAGGCGAGCTATGCTGATTACTTGACCGGTGAACGCAATGTGTTGGGGCGTTTCTTGCGCATGTTTTATCCAACGCCTGCACAAGGCGATGACATTGAGTTGACCATTGATGCGTCATTGCAACAAGCGGTTGCCCGCATCATGGGTGATTATGTGGGTGCGGCGGTGGTTCTTGATCCGGCCACCGGTGCGGTGTTGGCCATGGTGAGTAGCCCATCTTTCAACCCGGTAGATGTGACCATGGATGTCAACCAAGAGCGTGTCAGCGACCAAGCGCGTATTGATGCCAACTGGCAACGCTTGCTTGATCCGGCTAACCAACAACCGTTGCTCAACCGTGCTACCCAAGGACATTACCCACCTGGTTCCACATTCAAGTTAGTCACTGCAGGCATGGTCTTGGAATCACCATGGTTGGGGCGCCCCGACGAAATCACCTGCCCAGAGACACTCGATACCGAGCCTGGCGCCCCACCAGTGGTGAATGCGGTGCCTAATTTAGTCAAATGGACGGGGAATCCAGCGAGTTTGCGTACGGTGATTGCGTTTTCGTGTAATACTGCATTTGCACAGTATGCGCTCCGACTCGGGCAATATCGGTTCATCGCTGGTGCCGAAAAATTCGGCTTTTTTACACCCGAAAAAGTGAATTATGATCGGATCATGGATGACCTGCCAACCATCCCAAGTCTTATCTATGTGAATCAAGATTTTTTGAATCGCTTGCCTGGTCTCGCTGATACTGGGTACGGCCAAGGCGAATTACAAGTGACGCCGCTGCAGATGGCAGTTGTGACTGCTGCCATCGGCAACAACGGCGTAATGATGAAACCGTACGTGGTCGAGCGTGTGGTGCGTGGCAATGGTATGGAGCTGTATCGCCATAGCCCACAACCCATATTTCGCTCGCTATCAACGCGGAATTCGGCTATTATCCGTGATGCGATGCGCTTGACAGTCACTGAGGGCTTTGGGAAAGCTGCACAATCCATTGAGGGTGTGCCTGTTGGTGGCAAGTCAGGTACCGCAGAGTATGGTGGGAGTAACACGCATGCGTGGTTTGTGGCGTTAGCGCCAATCGATGCCCCGCGTTTTGCGGTGGCTGTGATCCTCGAAGGAGCCGGTGAAGGTTCTGGGATTGGTGCTGCTACCGCTGGTCAGATATTACGCGCTGCTTATCAAACAGTGCAACCATAGTAAGGAGTTGTTCATGACACATCGACATGCAAGCGTGCAACGCACCACGGGTGAAACACACATTGAGCTCAGTGTGACCATTGATGGGAGTGGAGTCTGTCATGCACAAACAGGGATCGGTTTCCTCGATCACATGTTGTCGCTGGTCGCAAAGCATGGCTTGTTTGATTTGCACGTTGTTGCCAACGGTGATTTACACGTTGATGATCACCATACCGCCGAAGACGTGGCTATTTGTCTCGGTCAAGCCATCGATTTGGCACTCGCAGACCGCCGTGGCATAGTACGTACGGCGCATAGCTATGTGCCAATGGATGAGGCACTCGGGTTTGTTGCCATCGATCTCGGTGGGCGACCCTATGCCGTGTTTGATGCGGAATTTGTAACACCGCGGGTGGGATCGCTTGGCACTGATGTGATTTTTCATCTCTTTGAAAGCATCGCTATCCATGCCCGTGCGAACATTCACTGTCGCGTGTTGTACGGCAAAAATGATCACCACAAAGTCGAAGCACTCTTCAAGGCGTTTGCGCGCGCCCTCGATGCCGCCACCCGCATCGATAGTCGCCTCGGGGATGCAGTACCAAGCACCAAAGGGGTCTTGTAGTCTATTCGTGCGCAGGTGGCGGTACGATGATGGTGAGCGCCCAGCCCGCAATACCTGAGAGTACTACGGCTCCCAGCCAGATATGAATCGGCCAAAGGATGGCCGAGGTCGCGTAGACGACTGCCATGTAACTCGCACTCGTGGCAACCGCTACTACACATGCGTGGCGCCGTATTTGGGTGTGCAGGGGTGTGCGTCGCCACCACCAACGCAGGATTTCGCTCACGACCCCCGTGCACAACGCACTCCAGCCAAAGCGGTATTCATCACCCATCAATGCAATCCCGAGTGCGTTGACGACAAGAACGGCGCTGAGTGCGCCATATGGCATATTGCGTGTCAACATGTAGATGGCGACTGCGGCAGTCAACGCACTGTTTGCGACGAGACCCGCAATGCCCGTCATAATGCCAGGAGCGCCGCCACGCAGTGTTTCTGGCCATACGATGCCATATGGATGGTTGAATTGCCACATAAAGGTCACCACCGCCCATGCTGCAACCGTGCTGATGATGTAGGGTGCGCGTTGCCAACCTACATACGTTGTGTCATCGAGTCGCGCAGCGGCTGCCACCATCACAAACATGCTACTGGCCAAAACGAGATGTGGTGGACTAAGCAGTGGTTCAATGCCTGTCTCAAAGCCAAAAGTGGTGTGCCACCACAGATCACCGACTCCAGCAAGTGCAAATATTGGCGCAGCTATCACTGCATGCCGCAACGCGACTGGTAACTCGCGTTGCCACGTCAACCCATGTCGCTGTGCGAGGAATACGATGGCGATGAGCGTGCATGCAATAGCCACATACCCAGAATAAAAGACGGCATGCCACGGCGTATAAAACGTATTGTCGACTTTGCCGTGGTTGTGTGCCCACCCATCGAGATAGAGCCCTGCTACGAACCACACACTGCCGGGTACGAGCATCCACGCCATTGTATGTCGGTGGAGTAGGCGTTCACCCCAGCGTGGTGTGCTCGACGCAAGTGGAGTATCAGTGATCACTACGAACCTCCTGGGGGTTGTTGCAACGCAATGCGTGGGAGCGCACTCAGTCCATAGGCTACTGCCATAGCCATAACAATGGTGCCACCCCACATGGTTGGCCCCCACATCAGGATGCCTGCATACATCAGAATTAGAAAATAGCCAATGCTGAAGCAGGCCACCCACAGCACGGCAGTGGTGCGATCTGTGCCATGTGAATGGCGCACTGCGGGGATGAGCGCACATGCCGCGAGTAGCGCTACAAAACGCCAGTCATCGCTGATTATCGCTTGGATGCACCCCAGTGCAACACTTGCGATCAGAAAGGCCCAGCGTGGCGCATGCTGCTGTTGCATCCATATGAGGACGATGAGCCAAACTGCCACAAATATGATGAAGCCAGTGACGCCGATGCCACGAGTTGTATCGCCACCACTATACGTCTCTGCATATACCGAACTCAGTGGTGACATGAATTGGGTGAGTGTCAACATCATGGTGGCTGCTAAGCCTCCACTTATCGCCCCCAATAGTGTTAATGTACCGTGTGCGGTACGTTGTGTGCTGGGGATGGCAACCAACGTGGAAATCAGCCCTGCCAATACAATATGCGGGGGGCTCATCTGGGCAGCAATATCGATTTCAAAACCAAATATGGTATGCCACATGGCATCTGCGGCACCACATACGACCACAATCGGGAGCAGCGCAAAGCCTATGCGATGCGTTGCGATAGGTGCAATGTGCTGGTGTGCCAACCAGCCATACCAGAGTGTGCTGCCAACAAGACCGGTGTACAATATCGCATGCCATGGTGTCAGAAACGTGTCATCGACCACACCATGTGCATGTGCCCACCCATCGAGTGTCATGCCGAGCATGATGAGGGCAGAAAAGCCGAATGAAATTGCTTTGTAGTATCGCATAGGGTTGTGTTGTGCGTGAATCCATCGCGATTATAGCATAATTGCCCACAAACTCTGCATTGCATCTCTTTTGTGACATATGCTACAATTTGAATATATCCCGTTCCATCACAATAGAGTTACGTGTGGTGTGTCTGTGGAATTCGCTGATGATGCCTATCAGCGGCGCGGTTGGCAACGAGGCTAGTCGTGGTAGCATTCAACGAGGAACGTAAGGTATGAACAGACTTACCGGGTTTGAGCAGTCGGCGGTGTGGGCGGTGCTAGGTATGTCCATTCTTGGCATCGTGTACGCATTCTACTTGCGCGCGCAAATTCTGTCGCAAGACAAGGGGACAGCGCGCATGCAAGAGGTGTGGGGGTTCATCAAATCGGGTGCAAATGCGTATTTGAGCCGTCAATTCCGCACCATTAGTATTCTTATTGCCGTATTGACCTTTGTGTTGGGCGCAAGTGTGCTCATCATCCCCCCGACCCACGAAGCCGTTGAACGCTTTGGCAGTGTAGATGCTGCAGTGTGGTGGGTTGCCATCGGGCGTGCTATCGCCTTTTTGATGGGTTCGCTATTCTCATACACCGTTGGCTATGTCGGTATGAATGTAGCCGTCGAAGGCAACGTGCGTGTGGCGGCGGCGGCACGCCATGGCTATAATCCCGCCCTGCAAGTCGCATATCGATCCGGTACGGTCACCGGTATGCTTACTGTCGGTCTCGGATTACTTGGTGGTACGTTGATATTCCTTGTGTACGATATTAGTGCCCCAGATGCGCTATTAGGCTTTGGTTTTGGTGGCTCACTGATTGCGCTCTTTATGCGTGTTGGTGGTGGTATCTACACCAAAGCTGCCGATGTGGGAGCCGATTTAGTCGGTAAAGTCGAGGCCGGTATCCCCGAGGACGACCCACGTAATGCGGCAGTTATCGCCGACCTCGTCGGTGATAATGTGGGTGACTGTGCTGGTATGGCTGCTGACGTCTTTGAAAGCTTCGAAGTTACCATCGTTTCAGCACTGATTCTCGGCCTCGTGCTGGGTGATGCAGTGCTCGGCACCATCGGTGATGGGCAGTATGATATGCGCTTTGTGGTCTTCCCCTTGATTTTGCGTGGTATTGGTGTGATTGCATCGCTCATTGGCAACACCGTCGTCAAAACTGACGAACAAAAACGTGATGCCATGGGTGCCATGAACCGCGGCTTTTATTTGGCTGCGCTGGTCTCGGTAATCGGTTTCGCCGCGGTTACGCAATTTTATATGATTGACCCCAACACGGGTGCTGTCGACTGGAAGCCCTTTTTGGCCACGGTCTCTGGTGTGTTGTTGGCAATCGCACTCGACAAATTGACCGAACACTACACCTCGACTGCACATGCACCTGTCCGTGAAGTTAGCCAAGCATCGACGACCGGTGCTGCGACCAACATTCTGGCAGGGACAGCACTTGGCATGGAGTCAAGCATGTGGGCCGCAGTCGTCGTCGGTATCTCGATTATCTCGTCGGTGCTCATCTACGCAGGTGAGCCCGCAGCGATACAATTTACGGCTATCCTGTATGGGGTGTCACTCACTGGGATTGGCATGTTGACGCTCACCGGCAACACAATTTCAATGGACTCGTTTGGCCCCATCTCGGATAATGCCAACGGCATCGGCGAAATGTCGAATCTCGACAAGAATGCGCGTAACGTGATGGATGACCTGGATGCCGTGGGGAACACCACCAAGGCGGTGACCAAGGGCATCGCTATCGGGTCAGCAGTTATTGCGGCGGTCGCCTTGTTTGGCTCGTTTTTGACAGATGTTGGCAAGGTTCAAATGCAAATCGGTGAACCCGCGCTGACCGGAATCAATGTGGCTGCTCCCATGGTCTTTATCGGCTTGTTGGTGGGTGGTGCAATCCCATTCCTCTTTTCGTCGATTATGATTCGGGCCGTCTCACGTGCTGCCGGACAAATCGTCGAAGAAGTCCGCCGACAGTTCCGTATCCCGGGTGTCATGGAAGGAACCGTCCTGCCCGACTATGCCCGTGCTGTTAGCATTTCTACTGGGGCTGCCCAAAACGAGCTACTCGGCCTCGGCATTCTGGCGGTTGTGGTGCCGATGATCGTCGGCTTTGCGCTCGGTGTCGAAGCACTCGGTGGCTTTCTTGCTGGGGTCATCTTGACTGGGCAACTCATGGCCGTCTACCAGTCCAATGCAGGTGGTGCATGGGACAACGCCAAGAAATACATCGAAGAGGGGAATCATGGTGGCAAACACTCTGAACCTCACAAGGCTGCAGTGGTCGGTGATACCGTCGGTGATCCACTCAAGGATACTGCTGGTCCTGCGCTGAATCCGATGATCAAAGTGATGAACCTGGTGTCGTTGATTATTGCCCCCATCATCGTGACTGCCCGTCCCAACGGTCAACCGATGAGCATCACGGTGATTGTCATATTGCTGATTTGTGCGGTTGGATTTGTTTGGTCAATCTGGCGCTCTAAGCAACCAGCCAAAGCCATCGAATAACATGCATCAGCGTGTACATAATAGCCCCCCCGAACGAATCCGTTCGGGGGGGCTAAGTGTCAGCTCTTCCACGTGAATCGCGCGTTCCACGCAGGAATCCCTGGTCAGTTGAGAGACAACACGGTTGGCAGTAGATAGACTATCGACCGCCAGATTTGTGTGAGGGGAAGCAATTCTCGCAGTAAACGGGTTTGTTATTGCGTGGGACAAACGGCACAATCGCTATGCCACCGCACTCGTGACATGTCGTCTCGAAACGCTCACGCACAGGCTGGTGAGAACCACCGCTGCGGTACCCGCCATCGCCACGGTTGGCCTGCGCCTTACGGTTCTTGCGGCAATCAACACAGCGCGTTGGCTCGTTGGTGAAGCCCTTCTGGGCGTAGAATTCCTGTTCGCCAGCCGTAAACACAAAATCTTGGTTACAGTCACGACAGGTCAGTGTTTTGTCAGCGTAGCTCATCGCTAGCTCTCCTCTACCTATGGATAAACATTCCGAATACTGGTATGCGCGGACCAGGGAATTGGCGTGACAAACGTGTCATAGCGTCAAAACATGCACGAATATTGGGTACACGTCCAATCTACGAAAAGTGTAACACAGTTTTTTTAGTATTGCAACTATGTTTATCTTCTCATCTTCGTTAAATGCATCACAATAACAAATGTCTGAATTTAATTATTTACATCATGTTTAGACTCTCATTAAATTATCATTTTAATGATGATACAAAGAACGTGTCTGACAGGTTTGTTAACGTTAATAATAAAAACACAAAAACAGGATTCTAGCTGACTGGATGCAGGTGATGAATCACCAATAGAATCCCATGGCGCACAAAAATTTGCGCAGGAAGTGCCGTAATCACGTTGCTCACGCCCCGTGAGTGTTCAAAATAGAGGGTTGCATTGCTGAGAGGGTAGGCAAGTCCATATGTTGAAATACCGGTCACAGTGGGGGTCAGGGGCAGCAACGATACGGTATCACTAATGTTGCCATCGAGTGAAATTTCATCACGTACGATACACAATGTCTGGTCATCGGCGTAGATGCGTACGCGGCATGGCGCAAGCATTGGTTGGCAGAGCATGGCGATTGTGGCAAATGTGTGATCCCAGCGTCCGCCGAGTACGCCACACAAATCGATATGCGTTGCACCTAATTGCACTGCTTCCAGCAATGCGAGTTCGAGATCGGTTTCATCCTTTTCACGCGGGAATCGTGCTACCTTGACCCCTGCAGCAATGTAGGCGGCCAATTGCATGTCAGGCACCGAATCAAGGTCGCCAATCAGTAGATGGGGCATGATTCCTGCAGCAGCCAATGGTCGGGCACCACCATCGGCTGCGATGATGTATCCAGCATCGGCTGCCAAGCGCGGTAGTCGCCCATCAACAGCCCCTGGTGCATTTGCAACAATTAGAATACGCACTGTATCGTATACTTGATAGTATGAACAACAATTCGACAACTCATATCCCGTATTATACGTGATTCTGTGAGTGGGTCGAAAGTGGCTACCGCATAAAGAGGGAATGATGACAATTCCTGCAGGGTATTGGGAGGAGCGCTGGCATCCGCTCCGTGAAGAATGGGTGATTGTGGCAGCGCATCGCCAGAATCGTCCTTGGGTGGGGCAGACGGTCAGTGCCATTCCACCACGTGATCCGGTCTACGATGCACAATGCTACTTGTGTCCAGGCAATGCACGTGTGAGTGGTCATACGAATCCGGCGTACGGCGGTGTCTACGTATTTGACAACGATCATCCGTGTGTGGGGCCACTTGCGCCTGACCCTATCATGCCCGTGTCACCATACAAGGCACGCCGTGCAGATGGGATTGCACGTGTGGTGTGTTTTAGTCCAGCGCACAATCTCACCGTAGCCGAGTTGCCACTGCCCGACGTGCAAGCAATTATGCGTGTTTGGCAACAACAGACGTACGATCTCGCGCAACGCCCCGAGGTCAACCATGTGCTCTGTTTCGAAAACAAAGGGCAGGTCGTGGGTGTGTCGAATCCTCATCCACATGGGCAAATCTATGCAACCAACTTTGTCTTCAAGACGGTTGAAACTGCGATGCATGCGTCAGCACGCTACTGGCACGAAAACCGACGTGTACTAATGCGCGATATTATTGCCGCAGAACAAGCAGATGGTCGGCGTATCCTGTACGAAGACGAAGACGTCATTGCATTTGTGCCCTATTTTGCACGTTATGCATATGAAGTCTATGTGATGCCCAAACGTACGCACCCGCATCTGTTTTGTATGGCGGATCATGAAGCTGCAGCACTCGCAGAAGCTATCAAGAATGTCACAATACGCTTTGACAACCTGTGGCAGATTTCGTTTCCGTATGTGATGGCCATCCATCAAGCGCCTACGGATGGTAGTCTATTGCCGTATTTCCATAGCTATATCACCTTTCATCCGCCGTTGCGTCGCCCGGATCTGCTCAAATACCTAGCTGGTCCAGAAATTGGCGGAGGGAATTTTTTGAGTGATACAGCACCTGAATCAACAGCTGCGGCGCTTCAAGCGGTGAGTACGCAGCATTTCCGTGCACAGGAAGGATAGCCTACATGCATCAGGAATTGTTGCTCCAAGAACTCTTGCGCATACATGCGGTTATTCGTGATGCGGTGGTTGCACAATGTGAAGCGATGGCACTAGAGCACATGGCCACTGTATCAGCAGTTGAGGGTGGGGATACCATTTATGCCATTGATCGTGTATCTGAAGAAGTGCTTGTCCGTGAATTTTCACAACTCGCAGACCAGATTTCGTTCCGATTAGTGGCAGAAGGCTTGGGCGAAGACGGAATTCGCGATTTCCCGCTTGGCGTGCATCCTGCGCACATTCAGTACACTATTATCGTGGACCCCATCGATGGGACACGTGGATTGATGTACCAAAAACGCCCAGCGTGGATATTAACGGGTGTGGCACCTTTTGCAAGTGGAGGCAACCACTTGCACGACATTACCCTTGCCGTCATGACGGAAATTCCGTTGGTCAAGCAGCATTTGTGCGACACATTGTGGGCGGTGCAATCTGGTGGTGTGCATGCACAGCGACGCAATCGCCTCGATGGTACGACGACGACTATCAGTCCTTCTCCGTCACAAGCAACCACGATTCTGAATGGATTCGGCAATATAGCTCGTTTCTTTCCTGGTGCTCGTACCCAACTCGCAGCAGTTGATGATTATTTGACCACGCTCATGCTTGGCGAAGCACCCGCAGGTCGCGCACTTTCATTCGAAGATCAATACATTTCAACTGGTGGCCAGTTTTACGAATTGTTGATGGGGCACGATCGCTGGTTGGCCGATATTCGACCGTTGCTGTTGCCACCTGCTCAACGTGTGCAACAGCGCACCATGTTGTGTTGTCATCCCTACGACGTGTGTGTCGAGCTCATTGCTCGTGAAGCTGGGATTGTGGTCTGCAAAGCAAACGGCAGCCCACTCGATGCCCCACTCGACGTACACAGCCCCGTCTCGTGGGTGGCGGTTGCTAACCCTACATTGGCGAAACGGATTCTCCCTGCACTACAACAGGCGCTTGCGCATCACAATTTGGCATTGGAGGAATGATTATGTGGCATTCAACGACTGCTGTTGCTCCAGCACAGACTGAACGCACGCATCATATCATCACACACTGGATGCACGATACCACCCCGGTGTGGGTGGCTCAGGCACCAGGTCGGCTCGACGTCATGGGTGGGATTGCCGACTACTCGGGGTCGCTTGTACTACAGTGGCCGCTCGATGTGGTTGCAACCGCATACGTGCAACGACGCTCCGATCAACGTGTGCATGTGGTGAGCCTGGCAACCGAATTACAGGGACAGATGACTGCTACATTTGCTCTCGCCGACATCCAGCACCACGATTATGTGACAGTACGCCAGCATATCCAACAGCACCCACAGACTGCTTGGGCGGCATACATGGCCGGTGTGGTTACTGTGCTGTATGGCGAAGCTGGGATTACGTTTGCAGGTGGTCTCACCATTGTGATTGACTCGCATGTGCCGTTGAGCAAAGGGGTAAGTTCATCGGCGGCCATTGAAGTCGCGACCATGCGTGCATTGCTTGCGCTTGCAGATCGTGAGATCGATGGACGCACCATCGCATTATGGTGCCAGAAAGCAGAAAACCACGTGGTTGGTGCACCGTGTGGTGTCATGGATCAAATGGCCTCAGCATGTGGGCTTGCGCAGCAGTTTATGGCGCTGCGATGCCAACCTGCAGAACTGCTGCCGGCGGTGGCGTTGCCACGCGATTTAGCCGTGTGGGGCATCGATTCTGGTGTGCGGCATGCGGTGTCAGGTGCCGACTACGGTGCAGTCCGCATTGGGGCGTTTATGGGTTACCGCATGATTGCCGCTCACGCAGGCGTTGCTGTCTCGTATCGCGATGGTGTGGCAGTCATTGACGATCCACGCTGGCATGGCTATTTGGCGAATATCAGGCCGTCGGAGTTTGTGCAAACGCTTGCTCAGTATCTACCTGATGTGATACGCGGAGATGAATTTTTGGCACGATACAGTGCTACCAGTGATGTCGTTACTACGGTCAAGCCCGATACCGTCTATGCGGTGCGACAACCCACGTGGCACCCGATTGCAGAGCATCACCGAGTGCAGCTCTTTGCGCATTTGTTGCAACAGACGCCGTGTACTGAACAAACAGCTATGCTGCTCGGCGAACTCATGTATCAGTCACATGCGAGTTATAGCGCATGTGGTCTAGGGGCAACTGCGACGGATGCCATTGTAGAGGCGATCCGCACGCATGGGCCAGCACATGGTTTATACGGTGCCAAAATTACAGGCGGTGGCAGTGGTGGGACGGTGGCAGTGCTTGGTCGACCAGAAGCACTGCCATTGGTGCGGCGCATTGCTGAGCAGCATGCCACAGGGCTCGTGTTCACGGGTTCATCCGATGGTGCAGTTGCGCGTGCAGTAGTGAAGTGGGTCGCGCAGTAGGACACCTAGTCGGTCATGTGGTGATGCGGCATGCGCTTGAGGGGCGTATGCCCCAGATACGGTAGGCGTGCGAGTGTGGCACTGGTGGTGCGGTGAATGCTGATGCGATGCCAGCGTGGGCTGGGGATGGCTGGTGTGAGAAGCGCTAGTGCGCTCAGCGACAACACCACATACAACTGTGCTACCCGCGGATGTGTCTGCTGCAGCGGCCAAATCATCGACCGTGGTTGGATTGTGTATGCATCAATCTGCGCCACATGCGTGACATGTTGGGGGTGCGTGGGGTGCCATGCAGACATGTACAAGGCAATCAGATTTGCATCAGCAACCGTAGCCATATGTTTGATAGGTACATAGTATTGCTGTTGTGTCACGAGCATGTGGTAGCATGCAGCATTGGGGACAATCCCTAGTACCATCGGTAGTGATTCATCAAGTGCGAGCATGCGTGTCTCCTTCGTGGATGTAGTGTGCTAATTCAGGCGCTTTTTGCTGTATTTCTCGTCGGAGTCGCATGTATGCGGCGATGCCTGCGTGACTTTCGATTTCGATGTCACATGCATACCCGGCAGCACACATGCTCCGTACCAACCAAACGACTACACTGCTATCGACGGTTGCGCCATGCCGTGTGGGCGTACCATGCTCGCTCGCACTACTCATGTGCCAGAGTGGTCGCCGTTGTCCCCAGCGTGATGCCCATTCACACAGCGTGCGATCGGGTGCATATGGCCATGGTGCGATGTGGTGATAGTGTTGCCAATCAAAAATGGGTGGGATGTTTACATGTGCTGCAAACTGCCCGAATACATCGGGTGCCTGATGGGTGTGTTCGAGTGCCAAATAGCGGCGAATTGCTGGTGTGATACGTTGGAAGTGGCTGGCAGTTGATGTGTCGAGCTGGGGCACGTGGCAGATAATTACTGCATCATCACATGCGAGTTGCTCAAAAAGTGCCACCCAACTACCACAGTCTGGGATGAGCTGGTGGATGTGTGCAAAGGGTGCGTGTACCACTAAACGTAGCTGCTGTTGCGCAATGTATTCACGCAGATAGGGTATGGCGTGGCGAGGGAGTGGTGTGGCAAGCATCGCGGGAATACGGACAATCCTCAACCCGTGCTGGCGTGCCACGGCACACCGGGCATAGATCAGGCTGGCATGGTCACCGGCTTGGGCGCGGAGTTGGAGCGCACAACCAAAACGAATCACGGCATGGTTCCTTTCGTCGCATCATCATACGTACGTCAGAACACATGCCCGTGTAATCAATAGACATATGCATTTTTACACATTATAGCCGTGATACGGCTATCTTTCAATCATCTATCCATAATCGTTGTTGTCTACTTTGTTGCGCAGGTCCCCATACCAGATGCGTATGGGCTGGCATGGCAGCAATACTACGATAGTTTTGGAGTCGTTGATGCATGCCAAGCACCGTGCGCACCGTGCGTTCTGCAAGGTCAGCGCTATTGGCTTCTTTTGAAAGATGGGCGAGCCACGCATCGCGCTGTTTACCATCACGTGCGATTTCCGTCAGCAGTGTCCCTGCCTGCATGTTGTCTAGATGCCCAGTGTTGCTTGCAATGCGTAATTTGAGTTGCGCATCATAACGACTGAGGCGCAGTCGTTCACGATCATGATTGGCTTCAACTACCACCAGATCTGCTGTTTGCATGAATGTGACGAGCGATTCGTCCCATGTGCCGAGATCGGTTGCCACCGCCACGCCATGCACCCCGTCATGCACACGGACTGCGATGGGAGCTGCTGCATCATGACTCACCGGCCATGCGGTAATCGTGCATTGGCCACACTCGATTGGAATACCGAGTTGTAGCGGTACAAATGTGCATTGGAGTGCCGGTTGAAGCACTGCATTGGTTGCAGGCATCGTGTATAGTGGAATACGCAATTTGCGCATAAGTGCACTGAGACATGTTGTGTGATCGCCATGTTCGTGCGTCAGCACCACACCGCGCAGCTGCACGCCTGTCGTGCCTACCATAGCGCAACGTGCGAGTAGCGTTTTGAGTGGCAATCCCGCATCAATCAATAATGCCCCATCAGCAACTTGGATGAGGCACGCATTCCCATGACTCCCAGATGACAGCGATATAACTTGCATTTCGTTCAATTATGCGTGTGTGAGTGCATGTGCCAGGTCTGCAATGATATCGTGTGCCTGCTCGATGCCCACAGACATGCGAATCAGACTATCACTGATCCCGCGAGCGTGGCGTTCGGTCGCAGAAAGTCCACGATGCGATGCAAGTGCAGGCACGCTAATCATGGTATAGATATCACCGAGAGTGCTGGCCGGCAACACTAACTCGAGCGCATCAGCGAAGCGTTGTACTGCATGTGATTGAGTGAGCTCAAATGCCAGCATTGCACCATATTTGCCATTGAGAGTTTGTTGTGCCGTAGCGTAGTCGCGGTGTGTGGCTAATCCTGGGTAATGTACGGTGGCAACTGCAGGGTGTGCTGCGAGCCACTGTGCCACCTCTAATGCATTGTGACATTGTCGTTCAACGCGCAATGGCATGGTTTTGATGCCACGGAGAATTTGCAGGGCTTCGAATGGACCGAGTACCATGCCGAGGGTTGCATTGATGTGGCGCAATGGTGCCATGTATTCCTCTTGGCGCACAATCACCAAGCCACCGGTAGCATCTCCATGCCCGCTAAAGTATTTGGTCGCACTATGGGCGACAAAATCGACCCCCAACAAGAGTGGTTGTTGGACGATTGGTGTAGCGATCGTATTATCGACCACGGTCCGTGCGCCACAGGCCTGGGCACGCTGTGCAATTGCTGCCATATCAACGACGCGAAAGAGGGGATTTGAAAGTTGCTCGGCATAGATGACATCAGGTGCGTGTGCGGCAATGAGTGCGTCAAGTTCGGCTAGATTGGTTAGGTCGCAGGTATGTACGGTCACCCCGTATGGCGCCAAGAAATCACGCAGCAAGACGGTGGTGGCGCCATACATATCACGCGCTGCCACAATGTGTGCGAGTGGGCGACCGAGCGACATTCCCGCAGCCAGGATGGCAGTGTAAATTGCTGACATGCCTGATGCTGTGGTCAGTGCACCTGCCCCGGCTTCTGCCGCAGTTGCCGCTATTTCGAGCGCAGTGTTGGTCGGATTGCCATTGCGACCATACGCATACCCATGACCACCTAGTGCTTGGTCAAATGCCGCCATGTCTTCGTGATAGTACGTGGTGCTCATATACAATGGCGTTGTACTTGGTTTGCCTGGTGGATGTGCTAAGCGTTCTCCCGCATGGACCATTTGTGTCTGAAAGTCCCAGTTTTTGTTGAACCGTGCCGGCATACATGCATTCTCACTGCTAGACGAATTGCCCAAGTATACCACAAGCACTTCATCCTATTTACTGATGACAAACCATGAGAAATCAGAGTATGATGGAACAGGATGAGTGGCATATGTTGTGGGAGTGTGGTCTGATGCGTGATTCCAAGCTTGCTCGACGCCAGATGTTGCGTATGTGTACGATGATGGGGATTGGCATGCTTACGACAGCATGTACTACTTCACCACCGCAAGCCCCGGTGCTCGCACCCACATGGCCCCCAGAGTTAGTCACGCAAATACCCACGCTCACGCCCTACGAGACTGCCCAACCCACACCGGTACGCCAGCAGGCTACCCCGACGCCACCACCGCGATTGCCTTCCGCACCTGCTGCTGGTCCACTCCAGCTAAGTGATATTGGGGATTTTGCTGAGCTCGTCAAGTTGGCGCAAGCGGAAGCCGAATTATCCGTGATTGGCCTGTCACGTGAGTGGCTCAACTACGGCGAAATCATCGAATCATACAAAAACACCTACGGTATTCGTGTCATCGAGCTCGCGCCAGATGCAAGCTCATCAGAACAGCTTGCGACCATTCGGCAAACAGCAGGGCAGACGGGTATTCAAGTGCCCGATGTGGTCGATGTGAGTCTTGATGTGGCAACCAGTCCTGTTGCACAAGGGCTCTTTCAGGCGTATCAGTCACAGTTCTGGGGTGATGTGCCAGAGGCGCTCAAAGACCCGACCGGGTTGTGGTGTGCGACCTACTATGGAGTGATGACATTTGCAGTTAATGCGGATGTGGTCAAATCACCACCCAAAACGTGGTCAGAGCTGCGTAATTCGACCTACAAATCCCAGTTTGCACTCCCTGCAGACCCACGGCAATCGGCGACTGCTCAGTACGCCGTCATCGCTGCGGCACTTGCCAACGATGGGTCACCCGATGATGTAAGTGCAGGTCTTCAGTTTTTTGCAGAGCTGAATCAACAAGGAATCATCAATAATCAAGTAGGTAGTCGCAGCCGACTCTTGATTGGTGAAACGCCGATTGTCCCGATGTGGTCGTATATCGCATATGCCATCCAAGCAAGTAGTGCCAATAATCCGCAAATCGCCGTCGTTGTCCCAGAACCGGTGGTAGGTGCAGCATATGTACATGCCATTAATGCCTATGCCATGCATCCATATGCGGCGCGGCTCTGGATGGAGCATGTGTTGGCCACCAGTACCCAGCAAATGTATGCTAAAGCATCAGCAACGCCTGTGCGTATCACCAACCTGCGCGCGACCCAGGCGCTGTCCAGTGAGTTAATGGCCCGGTTGCCGGCAGTCAATAAAATGAACAAAACACTATTTTTGTCTGGAGCGCAGCTGACACAAGCGCGGAACCTGATTGCCACGCAGTGGGACAGCGTGGTACAACTTACCATTCAGCAATAACCAAGGAGTCATATTCATGTTGACCCATGCCCCAGCACTTGTCATCTTTGACAAAGATGGTACGTTGATTGATTTCCAGCATATGTGGGGACAATGGGCACATGCATTTGCAGTGCGACTCAGCCATGCGGTTGGGCACGATGTCTGCCCGCAGATTGCTACTGCGTACGCATTTGATGCACAATCGGGATACATTGATCCCCGTGGGCCGCTGGCAATTGCAACGATGGCAACCATGCAACAGATGGCAGTCCAAATCGTGGCGCCCTATTGTGAATCACATGCAGCGGCATTGCACCTGGTGCAACACGCATGGCAACCACCCGATCCCACGCGTGAAGCACGACCGCTTGCAGATTTGGTCGCCTTGTATACTGCAATTCGCGCACATGGGGCTGCGATTGCAATTGCAACCGCTGATAACCGTGCGCCTACCATTGCGACGATGCAGCATCTCGGCGTGACACCGATGATTGATGCGTATGCCTGCGCCGATGACGTGGGGGTTGCAGCCAAACCTGCTCCCGACAAAATCTACGCAATCTGTCGTCAGTTGGGGATTAAACCTGCTGACTGCATCATGATTGGTGACACGCCTGCTGACATGCAGATGGGACGCAATGCAGGTGTGATGGCACAGATCGGCGTCACTTCAGGGTTGAGTACTGCCGCAGATTTGCGTGCAGATGCAAGCTGGATTATGCCCAGTGTGGGTCATCTTTTTGAATACTGGCCTGCATAAAAAGAGATGCCCTATGGGCGTCTGGTCGCTGTTGCAGTAGCCTTTTGGGTGGTAGGGCTGGTACGTGCACCGAGTGGTGTGCGACTGGCTGTCCATGTTGGTGATGCGGTGACTACGGCAGTATCACTGGGAATCGGTGTCGCTGTTATTCGCGGTGTTGCCGAAGGTCGTGGTGTGCGCGACGGGCGTGGTGTGCGCGACGGGCGTAGCGTGCGTGTCGACGTAAACGTCCGTGATGGTCTGAGTGTGCGTGTGGCAGTCAGTGTAACGGTGGCCGTATCACTCGGTGTGAGCGTCCACGTGGCAGTGGCACTTGGGGTAATAGTGGCCGTATAACTTGGAGTAATGCTCGCTGTCGCCGTATGGGTAGCCGTCGGTGTGGCACTTGGTGGGAAGACTAGTTCAATTGCACCACCAGCATATTGCATCACTCGCGCTCGATCCACTCGGTAGATGCCCCAGCCAATCAACCCAAGCACGACGAGCCCAATCAACAATTGTAAAACCCAGCCGTAAGATACGAGTTTGAGATTGTTGGCGCCATATGCAATAATCGGCTCGATCTGCTCTGCATACTTGAAGTTTCGATAATGATCGAGTGCTTCGTTGACGTCCATCCCCAAATAGCGTACATACTTGGTGATGATTTCTTCGGCCATGCGCCCACGAGGCAAATACGAGAAGCGGTCTTCTTCCATTGCTTGTACTTGCGCCATGTGGACACCAATTATTAAATCGATTTGCGCTAGCGGAATGTTACGTTTGAGGCGTTCTTTGCGCATCCGCATGCCGAGTGTTTCACCTTTTGGTTCTGGTGTGGTTGTGTGTGCTGCTGTCGTTGGTAACCCAGCAAGGAGTTGCTCATCGGCATCGCTCATGCCGATGCCGAGTGTGTCTTGGCGTTGCTGTGGTTCCGATGATACCACGGGTTGTTGGTCGGTGCGTTGTGTCCGTTTCCGGGGGGCTCTGGGAGTTTTGCTTTCACCATCTACGATCGGTTGCGGCGCTGTTGCCCGTTTGCGCGTTGGTTTTTTGCTGGTTGTAACTCCGTCGAGAAACGGTGTGATGAGATTGACCAAATCACGCATCAGAAAGGGTTTGGCAAGTACTGCCGCACAGCCCAGTGTTTCTGCACGTTGGCGTGTGGCATCGGTCGGATCGTGACTGATAATAATCACGGGGACTGTTGCCACCCATTTGCTCACCAGTTGCCAGCCGTTTTGTTGTTCGAGACTCGGATCAATCACAACCACCGTCGGCGGTGTCTCGCTGTAATGGCTGAGTGCAACGGTAATTGTGTTGGCACGTCGTACGGTATGTCCAACATGGCCTAGCTGTAAATCAAGGCTCATCGTCAAGACAACATCTTCGTCGATCGCCAGTATGACCGCCATGCAAACCTCTTCACACCAGTATTCGTGCGTATCTGCACAATTTATACAATATGTACAGTATAGACGATATCAACGAGATTTGGTATTAGCAGCGACTGATAAATGGGTGAGGAAAGCTAGTGTACGGTGTAAATAGGCAGGTGGAATCAACAACACAATGATTTCAAGAATGGCCACACCTGCAAGCAATACCCAAAAAGTGGCTGCAATTTGCGTCGCAGTATCCGTGCCTGCAACTGCATGTGTTACTGCCCATGCTGCAATGAGACTCGCAACGCCCAACGCAATTCCTGCAAACCAATGATTGCGTGTAGGACCAAAAAATGCTGTGATATATGCAAGATGCGCTGGTAACCAATCACCACGGAAATTACACACGCCAAAGTAAATACTTAACTTGGAGAGCTGATGAAGCACATAAAAGAGCACAATTGTGAGTTGCCCCGTCTTGTTGCTCGCAGACACACTACTGACAAGCATTACGGCCACAAGCACCAGCGACACAAGTTCATGATAGAGACTGCTCCGTACCGCAAGGCGAAAGCGTGTGCTGTTGCTTATCGGGGTATCAGGGGTCAGTGTAGTGGGACCATGTATAAAGCCGGTGTAGTAACTCGTCAGATTCCATCCCCACACAATTGTGCCAGCGCTGAATGACGCATAGATGGCCCACGTTTCAGTATTGTGGCGCGTCAACACAATGGCTACCAGACTTGCAGCTGCAATCATCGTTGAGACACCAAACGTGGCATCGTAGGTCCATGGGGCTTGGCGGTAAAGCACGATGATAATACCGGTGCTAATCCACCAGAGGAGTAACGCATAGCTGATTGCGGTTACATAGAGCATGCATCACCTGCAGTTAATAAATAATTTGATCGGCGGGAATATCCTGCAGTCCACCCCATGGTGATTTGACTTGGCCAGACTCAAGTTTACGACCAATGTGGGTCAGCGACATGTAGATTACCATAATCACCAACAAACCGCCTGCCACTGCGTATACACCGACATAGCCGAGGAGTGGATTGTTGTACTGCTGTTTGATGACATCGCGTGCCACACCACCACCAATGGTGCCAAATCCCTGTGCGAGTGATTGCACCACACCCCAGATGCCGATAAATAATCCGGTATGGTTGCGATCTGCGAGGCTCATGACAGTGGCAATGCTCCCAACAATAAACAGACCTCTGCCAATGCCAATACACATCACACCAAATTGAAATGCTCCAAATATATTGACATAACCACTCATGCTTACACAAAGAAATCCAAAAATACCAGCGATTCCACCGCCAATCAGCAGCCGTGCGCCACTGCCGCCACGCCACAACCAGATGCCTGCTGCTACGATGGCAATGACCATGGCAATACCCCACAGTGCAGTCAGCAGTGTGGTCGATGTGACGCTCATGCCGAGTATTTCTGCGCCATACGGCTCGAGCAAAATATCGTGTGTGCCAAAGCCGAGTGTTGCCACAAAGAAGACAAAGAAGAGGCTGCGCAGTGTGCTCGATTGCCAGACTTTTTGGAGCGACTCGCCTAATGCAAAGCGGATGCGCTGCGGTGGTTTGTTGACAAGTGTCCCATCTGGGTTCATTTTTTCTTGACCAATGACCGAAATTACTGCACAAATCATGAAGACGAGCGAGCTTCCTTGCATCACCCCAATGAGTCGTTGGTGCGAATAATCGGCAAGCATCAGACCGGCTACTAACGCCCCTACTACAGTGCCAATTACCAGCATTAGCCACAGGATTGCCAGTGTCTTGCCACGATCTTCATCTGTGGTCACATCGCCTACAAGTGCAACATAGGTCGTTTCGACAATATTGACTCCTACGCCGTAGATTGCAAAAATGATGATACAGATAGCATACACGATCGGTCCCTGGAGATTGCTTTCTGGACTAAAAAGAATCAACGAAAAAGGTGCGGTGGTGAGCCCACCAAATGTGAGCATGGCACCGAACAAAATGTATGGTGTGCGCCACCGCCCGATGCTGCGTTGTGTATCGGATGAGTGGCCAATGACTGTACGAATTGGCGAAATGAAGTAGTGAATAGACATAAGTAATGCGACGTATCCCGCAGACAAACTCAACTCGTGAATCAACACGCGATTGAGTGTGCCAGTAATCGGTGCGAGTGATACACCAATGCCAAATTGGAATAGACCGAGCCGTAATACACGTGCCCACCACTGCAATGTCGGACGGAGCGCAAGCCATTCAGCAAGCTCGGATTGCGTCTCTTTGGCAGATTTGAATAACGATGCAAAGACTGAATCTTGGCGCGATGCCATGTGGACTCCTTTGCCAATGGGAAACCTTTGCGGCAATCATAGCATACTCATTCATGGCGTTACTACGCATCCATGTCACTTATATGATTTGTAGAGTGAATGTGCTGTTTTTGTGTATTAGAAACACGTCCCACAACAACAAGTGACTAAAATGATGATGTGTGAAATCTACCAAAACGCCTGATTCGCTATAATAGCAGTATGAAATACGAAGATACCATTGTGGCTGTGGCCACACCGCCTGGGCAAGGGGCGCTTGGGGTGGTGCGTATGAGTGGCCCAGATGCTCGCAACATTTTATTACGCCTCTTTCGTCCACGGCATGCAGGCACGTGGCGACCACGTACGATGCGCTACGGGCACATTTATGATGCAAACGCAGTACTCATCGACGAAGTACTTGCGGTATGGATGCCTGCACCACGTACGTATACCGGTGAAGAAGTTGTGGAAATCTCGTGTCATGGCGGCAGAATGGCTATCGAACAAATCGTCACACAACTCATGGCCGCAGGTGCCCGTGCAGCGCATCCAGGCGAATTTACCATGCGTGCCTTTGTCGCAGGACGCATCGATCTCAGTCAAGCCGAAGCCGTGATGGATGTCGTACAAGCACAAACACCGCAAGCATTGAGTCAGGCACATGCACAATTGCAGGGGTGGTTGCGCACACAAATAACGGAGTTGCGTGAAGCCATTTTGTATGAGCTCGCAGCTGTCATCGCCCGCATCGACTTTCCTGATGACGTCGATGAAACAGCCATCAACCATCAATCGTTACAGCATGTGCTAGAGCGTCTGACAGCGCTCATTGACGGTGCACGTGCTGGTATGGTCGTCCGTGATGGCGCCACGGTGGTGCTCATCGGCAGACCAAATGTCGGCAAATCGAGTCTGCTCAATGCACTCTTGCGCCACGATCGTGCCATCGTGTCACCGATTGCTGGTACCACCCGCGATACGTTGTCCGAAGTTGCCAATATTCACGGCATTCCAATCAAATTCATTGATACGGCAGGGATTCGTGATGATAGCGATGATGTGATTGAGCAACTCGGGATTGCGCGATCACGCACTGCGGCGCAACAAGCAGATTTAGCGTTGCTCCTCATCGATGCGTCGCAGCCGTTGCACGATACTGATCATGCTGCGCTGGCAGCGCGTGGTCAACTGCCAACGTTGCTCGTGACCACCAAAGTTGATTTACCGCATCACCCGGATGTGCGTGCATCGGTGCTGACGCGGGACTCCACCTCGTGGATTGGTGAGGTTGCGGTATCGAGTGTAACGCAACACGGGATTGCCACGCTCATGTCATCGATTGCCCAATTCTTTCTTGGTCATGTACGTGGCCATGACGTGTATGTAAGTAATAATCGTCATGTTGATGCGTTGCGCCGTTGTCGCGCCCATCTCACGGATGCACTCGCCGCAGTGGATGCAGGCATGACTGCTGATTTGGTCGCAGTTGATATGCAAGCCGCGGTTGCATGCCTCGGCGAAATCACGGGCGAAGATGTCAGTGAAGCATTGCTGGATACCGTATTTGCTCGCTTTTGTATTGGAAAATAGCCGTGAGCCATTCCACACACACCACACACATACGCATGGTTTCACCTTGGTACCGCGCGGTGCTTCTTGTATTCCTTGGTGTATTTTTGGTTATTGCGGCCCAGGGGACAGGTGTGCTTTTTTTCGTGCGTATTGGATATCTCATTATCGGTATCGTCTGTGGGGCTGCGCTCTGGGCGTTACTAGGGGTGGCTGGGCTGACTATCACACGCACCCTACAGACACCACGGGTGATGGTGGGTGAGTCGGTGCGTGAGCATATCGTGGTCAGCAATCAATTCCCGTGGCAGCGGGGCATCGTCGAAATTCTCGATGATACCACGTTCATGCGCCAAATCACCGGGTTTGTGGTTACGCTGGGTGCCAAACAACAACGACAACGCATGTGGCGGAGTACCGCGCAAATCCGTGGCGTCTATGTGATGGGCCCAACATACATCGTAGGTAGTGACCCATTCGGTTTGTTTCGCATTGAACGTCGGTTTGTCAGTACTCAACAGCTGATCGTGACGCCACAACCGCAGGTCATGCCTGCTCCTGCAATCGGCAAAGACGTGGTGTCAGGTCGGCCACAGGTGGTGCGCCAAATTGCAGCACATGCGCCGACAATCATGTCTATCCGTGAATATCGTCCTGGGGATGCGATTAGTCGCATCCATTGGCGGAGCTCTGCAAAACGTGGTCATCTCATGCTCAAAGAAGGCAATCATGAGCCTGGTGCGCACATTTGGTTGGTCTTTGATGCCCAGCGCTCTGCACATGCATGGGTCGGCCATGACAGTATTCCCATGCCGATACCGAGTGCAGATTCCACCGAAGAATATGCCGTTCAAATCGTTGCAAATCTGGCCGATACGTGGTTGCGGGCGGGGCATGCCGTTGGTTTGTGCATGCACGGCACTGAGCGCGTCGTGCTCGCCCCCCAACGCACGGTCGCACATCGCATCGCACTCTTTGATGCGCTAGCTGCTATTCGTGCAGTGGGCGATGTGCCCCTCGACGACGTGCTTGTACACCTTGATGCCTATCAGTATGCGCATGCCAGCGTGTGTGTGATTACAAGTCGTCCTGATCGCACGTGGATCTCAGTAGTCCAACAAAGCGTGGGTCGTGGGGGAGATGTGAGTGCAGTATTGATTGATGCCGCATCGTTTGCTGCATCACATGACTGCCAAGAGAGCGAAGCCGGTCTCATAGAAGCCAACATCCCCCATACGGTTGTCGTACGGGGGATGCCGTTGAGCAGTATTGAATGGCGTTAGGGGGCGACTCCCTGCAGTGCCGCTGCAATCCGTGCCAAGGCGCGTTCACGCCCGAGTGCCGTCAACGTCTCAAACAACGGCGGTGCCACGGTGCGATTGCTCACGGCCACGCGTACTGCGCCAAACAACTGTCCGGGTTTGAGTTCGAGTTGTTCGCACAGTGCACGCAAGGCGGCTTCGAGATCGGCTTCGTGCCCTGTCCATTCGGGGATGGCACTGAGAGCGGCATGCACCGCCGTCAATGCGGCGTGGGTGCCCGCAGCGTCCATCTTTTTGGGGATGAGTGTCTCTGCTGAAGGAGTCTCGATATCAGTAAAAAAGAAGTCGAGAAGCTCAGGTGCCTCGCCTAATTCCTTGAGTCGCTCATGGATGAGTGGTGTCAGTGTGGCAATATACGCAGCTGTGGTTGCATCAACTGGCGTGGCAACCAACCCGGCTTTTTGCAGAAACGGTGTAATTGCAACAGCCACAGCTGCGCTGCTCATTGCCCTGATGTAGATGCCATTCATGTCCAGCAGTTTGGCCGGATTCCAGCGTGCTGGTGATGATTGCACGCGGTCGATGCTAAAGCGCTCAACGACTTCAGATCGTGTCATGATTTCGGTGTGGTCGTCGTAGCTCCAGCCTTGCAGCGTCAAGTAGTTGAACATGGCATCTGCGAGGTAGCCTCGCTCCCAGAAGCGATTGGCCGAGACGTCGTCTTTGCGTTTGGAGAGCTTGCCATGCCCGTCTTGGCGCAGAATTGGTGGCAAGTGCGCAAATGTGGGGGCTTCCCAGCCGAGAAATTGATACAACAACACGTGGTATGGCGTCGATGCCACCCATTCATCGCTCCGCAGTACGTGCGTGATTTTCATCAGATGATCATCGACCAAATGCGCCATGTGATAGACGGGCATGCCCGTCTTTTTGATGAGCACAATGTCGTAGAGCTCGCTGTTGTTGATGCGGATACCATCATCACCGCCACGAACCAAATCATTGAAATGCGTGCTTCCCTCGCTCGGCACTTTGAGGCGGATGGTATACGGTGTGCCGTTGGCGGCCATTTCTTGCTGTTTGGCGAGTGGCCAATCACGCTCGGGACCACGGAAGCGGAATGCTTTGACACCGCGAGCCTCGGCGATGGCTTTCATCTGTGTCAGCTCTTCCTCGGTGGTAAACGACATGTACGCCAGACCTGCTTCGAGCAGCTGATGGGCAAATGGCATATACACGCCCTGCTCACTGCGCACCGATTGCACATATGGACCATATGGCCCGCCGATGTCGGGACCTTCGTCCCAGTCGATACCTACCCAGCGCATCGACGTCATCAAATCATCGGCTGCCCCTGGCACAAAGCGCTTTTCGTCAGTGTCTTCGATGCGCAGCAAAAACTGCCCGCCGTAATGTCGCGCAAACAACCAGTTAAACAAGGCGGTACGCACCCCCCCAATATGGAGGTATCCTGTCGGGCTCGGGGCAAAACGTACGCGCACTGGACTTTTGATATTAATCATAGCTCTTCTCGTTGTGTCGATTCCTCATCTTGGCATTATAGCAAACCTTGATTGTTTGGCTTGGGTGAATTGCGCGTGCAGCGCATCTACGGGCAATGCATCGCCGCAGATGCATCTTTCACACGTATCTCTTCATGCAACATCCACTCGTACTCACACTATCATGTGCGTGTAGATATCATGTTTCTCATACATTTCTCATAAATGGGTCTTGACATCAATAATCTGACTCCATATACTTGGAGTTGTTAGAAATCCTCTCTTGTAAATCGCCTCGTTCGCTTGTTCACTCAAGTATTCGCTTTTTCACCCGCCGTTCGCCTTTTCACCCAATATCCGCCTAATGATTCGCCTTGTTCGCCTGCGTGGTCACTGCCATGCTCAGCCACCTGATTGTGCCCCATGGTGCAGTTCAGACGGGTGTCGCCGTGTGCGCCCTGTGTACCTTGACAAGTAAATAGCCGCGATCGCAACGCACACATCCTGTGCCCACGGGATACCATCAGCCAGACTGGTGGGTACTACCACAACGATGTGGTGGTGTGGTTACTGCCCAGCAAACCAACACAGCATCAACTGTATGTTTGGTTGAGAAGAGGCCATCATGGCCATGCACACAACGTGCCTCTCAAAGCTTTCGCCGGAGCAACGCAAGTTGCTCCATGTTCGCCCGTCCATGGACGCAAGTGAATAGTAAACAACAGTAACCCGATAAAAACGCCATTCCATACGGCGAA
>JACCDO011036886.1_pt1 | contig 74496 bp, 77 predicted proteins | sample 7446101 | NCBI WGS metagenome assembly JACCDO01 (sample SAMN15323440, study PRJNA562643) | freshwater metagenome | isolation source: river surface water | place: USA:Blue River Watershed | collected 2017-08-16
AGCATTTCTTTCATAATTTTCAATAAATGATAATAATAATTTTAATACGTGATTATTCTTATCTAATTTTTGCAATTTGATACTTTGTATTTTGATATTTTTGAATGTTTCTTTTAAAATATTATTAAAGGCGATCATGCTTTCATCTTCAAGCCACATTTGTTCAGTTTCTTTTTGTTCATTTTCTATTTCATCAATAATTTTTAATTGCTCCATATAATATAACATTGCACTTTCTTCCATAGCTTTTTCCAAATCATCATTTCTGCTTTCCATTAAAGCCCTTTCTAAATTTTGATTATATTCATCTTCTCTACTTCGATTTTGATTATTTGACATATAACTTCCTGGACCAGTTAAAGTGTCATATCTAGATTCGTCAGGTGGGCGCACGTAATCGTTATCTTCCATTTTATTTGTATAATAATAATTAATAATACACATATAATATTAAATATTCAAATCAATTTTATTTATTTTGCATTCATTTCTGCAGAAATAGGAATATTATCTTGATCTATAATATTTTCTGTTAATTTTTCCAAACTTTTTATTTGATTTTGCGATGTTTCAAGAATCTTTTGTTCTACTATAGCTTCATATAATTTAATACCTTCTGTATAATCCGCTTCACATGTAAGATATAATTTTATAATTAATCCACGTGTTTCATTTATTATTTCTTGCAAAGATTTCTCATTCAAAGCTGGATTTACTCGAATTTGTCTTTTATTTGTTTGTGGATTAATAGTATAGGAAAATAATTTATTAATAACATCTAACAATGCCTCTTGATTTTTATTTGTTTTCTTGATCATATTTTTTAAATTATCAGCATATTGTGCAAATAATTTGTTAGATAAATTACCTGATATTCTTTGGTTTAAAACAGGATTTGAACCTTGGCATACTTTATTTGTGCTATAATCTTTTAATTTTATATCACTAAATTTTTGAATATTATCTGGAATAGAAGAATTATCTGTAAATACTTTGTAAAATAATTTCAAGTCTTCATAGTACATGCGTTTTGTTTGTTCTGTCATCCCCATAAATTTACCTGTATTTATATCATAGTTATCGTCAAAATACAAATCTTCCAATTCAGGTATACCTGGTTCATCTTCTAAATTTTTTAAAGTTCCGTCGTCTTTAACATTCACAGAACATATTTCTGGATTAATTATCATATTTCCAGATGACGGATCTTCTGTCATATTTCTTTTTAAAGAATCAATTCTATTTTGACAAAAATTTAATTTTAAAATTTCCCTTGGCGCATTTTTAGGAATAGTCATTTTTTCATACAAGGTTGCCTTTTGTAAATTTCCCTCTGCATCTCTATAAACATAAACCGGATTTATAGTTGTCACTATTGCTGCAAAAATATGTGCAATTTTTATGTAAAATTTTGCTATTCCATTACATATTCTTTTTTTCTTCACAGGATTTTGGACGTCAAGTTGCGATAATTCATCTTTATTAAAAAATATTATATTGTCTTTATCGATTTCATTTACTTCAATCCCATTTTTTATTCTTTGTGCTAAATAGGTTATTTCCAAGGAGGAAAAATACCTTTCTATGATATCTGACGTAAGTACAACTAAATTGTCACAATATTCTTTTTCATATAATTTTCTAAGACTCATAAAGTCCATAGTCAAAATATAATAAGTTGCAATATAGTCGATAATCTGACTAATTGATTTTGGTTTTAATTCGTCAGGATTTCTATTATCCACTTTAGAAGAAGATGTTCCCATTAATCTATTTATATATTATAATTTATAAATACTTTTCCCGGACTTATTTATTTTATAATTAATAAAATTGATTTAAATATTTATTTTATTTCATATAAACAACTATTTGTTATGTATACAGAAAAAAGTAAAAAAAATAAGTCATCTAATATTGATACGGCAAAATTATGGAATATATTTGAAACTGAGGTGCCAAATGAAAACAAAACAACATTTCCTTTAGAATGCATATATAGAAAATTTGGCGATCGTGAAAATTGCGAGAGATGTCAGTCAGGACTTGCATTTTCCGAAGAAGGATTTTTGACATGTACAAATAGCAAATGTGGTATTATTTATAAAGATATGATTGATCATAGTCCAGAGTGGAGATATTATGGTGCAGACGATAATCAGTCTGGAGATCCAACTCGTTGTGGAATGCCAATTAATCCTTTGCTAAAAGAATCATCTTTTGGTTGTAAAGTTTTGAATATGGGACCATGCTCTTACGAGATGAGAAAAATTCATCGATATACTGAATGGCAATCTATGCCTTATAAAGAGAAATCACAATACGACGAATTTCAAAGAATAACTATTATGGCGCAAAATGCTGGCATACCAAAATTAATTATTGATGATGCAATACGATATCATAAAAAAGTAACAGAATATGAACAATCTTTTAGAGGCGATAATAAAGATGGTTTAATTGCTGCTTCCATCTACATATCGTGTAGAATAAACAATTATCCCAGAACAGCCAAAGAATTAGCCGCAATATTTCATTTGGACGTGACAAGCGCAACACAAGGATGTAAAAATGCACAAACTATTATAAATCAGATTGAAAAAGATTTAGATAATAAAGAAAAGACTTCTTTCTGTAAAACTAAACCAGAATCTTTTATAGAAAGATATTGCAGTCGCCTGAACATAAATAATGAATTAACAAAATTGTGTAAATTTGTAAGTATAAAAATAGAGAAAAATAAATTAATGCCCGAAAATTCTCCTGATTCAATTGCAGCAGGAATTATTTATTTTGTAGCACAAATATGCAAACTAAATGTATCCAAAAAAGATGTCAGCAACATTACAGAAATTAGTGAAGTAACTATCAATAAATGTTTTAAGAAATTAGAAAAAATGGTTTCTGATTTAATACCAGAAGTCATTATAAAAAAGTATGCTATTCAAGTGGTTGCCTAGATATATAATTTAAAAATTGATATACTTTTTATATATTATTGACGTTTTATTAATATATAATAAATAACAAATAAAATGTCAGGAATAATTATTAATGGAGAAAAATATATGGTATTGCAAGAACGAGATAATTTAAATTATAGATCATTGGAAGATAATTTATATTGTATGTTAAACGATATATTTTGGAATGGAGACTCGTTTGAATGTATACGTTCTCATGGATATAAAAGTTTATTAACAAACGGAAATAATAAACGATCATTTGAGTATACAAATTTATTGCGTGATCATAATTCAGATTTTGCAAAAAATGTTCACTCTTATTTGTCTTTAATCTCAAAAGATGATATAAGTTTTATTGAATCACAAACAAATGAAGAAAATCAAATAAAAATAGATGATTGGTGGAATGAATTAAATAAATTAATTATTGAATTAGATGAATTATTAAAAATGCATAAAATTATTAAAGAAAAAGAAAATATAAAAAATTACTAAAATTAAAAAGACCATGTTCCTCCTAATCCACTATGGTAGATAGTTAATGGTTTTGGATTAACCAAATTATTCTTATTTATATGCTCTAAACAATTCTTTCTTAAACTTTGTTTATCATTTACAAAAATATAATCATTTTTTTCATCTTCCTTGACTTCACTCGTTTTCTTTAAACATATATTTGGATGCACTTCTCTATAGGCACTTTCATTTACATTGAAAGGATATATTTCATCTGTTTTAAATAAATATATTAATCCATCATCTATATCTTCATCAGTAATTCCTGATCTCAAATAATATGGACCTGTTGTTCTGTTTATATAAGGACTATCCAAATCAATATCATCTAATGCTTCTTCCACTAATAATCTTTCCAATACTTCACACCATGGAGAAGCCGCAAAGAAACTATTTGTTAAATATTTTTTACCTGCATATCCTTTACAATTAAACTCACATGGATCTTCATTGGCTCCGATAAAAGTATATTTATTTGTATCTGACAATTGGGTCATTTTATTCAAGAATTCAACGCTAATTTCAAATAAAGAATCTATATAAATACCACCTAACTTGTAAACTATTTCTAAACGCGCTAAATCTGCAACTTGTGCCCATCTTGATTGTTCGTTTTCTTCACCAATCTCAATGGCACGTTGTTGGTATCCATATGTACTAACAAAAAAATCTTTAGTTCGTTTGTCTTCTGTCCAAAGTTTATATTCATAACCGCATTGGCGACAAATATCTGCATTATGATCAAATAAATATTTTCTCCAAGCTGGAACACTAGAACCAAACCATATTTGATGTACTATTTTAGGAATAGTTCCTCCTCCTTTTTGATGACGTGATTTGCGAATTTTGTATTTTCTTGTTTTATATTTATTTACTCTATTTTTTTTATATTTTCTTTTTCTTAAAGTTTTTTTAGAGTATCTTTTTTTATAATTTTTAGTATTTTTTTTCATATATATTAAGAATATAATAAAATTTATTGAATAATTATTTCATTTTCAAATACATTATCCATATCAATCATAATTTTATTTATATTTTTTCCCAATGATTTGGCAATATAATAACTGAATGAAGATCCATTTAAATTATTAAAGTTAAAATTACCAATAAAAATATTATTACATTTTTTTGAAACCAAATAATCAATTATAGCATTTTTTTCTCTATCCTTAAAATATTTATCACAAAATGAATAGTTGTAGTTATTTTCATTTAAAAATTCAATAACATAATTAGATTGACTTGCAGATAATATAATAGTTTTCTCGTCTTTATTTAAATATTTTTCTATTAAATTTATGTATTTATTTTCTATATATGTTTTAAAATTTTTTTCAGTTAAGTTATTCATTTTTGACCAATGTTGTATTGCGTCATTTTCAACACGTAAATGTATAACATTTATAGGGGTATTATTATTTATTTGATTCAAAATATTATTTGATATATTTTCAAGATTATCGTGATAATAAATATTCAATAAAATATCATTAAATATATCTACATTTATTGAATTAATCCATCCAAATGTGTGTTTAAATGTATTATCTTTAAAGCTAATTATTATATCATCCTGTCTATATTCTTCATATATTTCTTCTATTTCATTTCCATTAATCTTATAATTAATAAATAATTGTTTTTTTATGTTAGGTAATGGATCTCCTTTTATTCTATTAAAATCTATTGATGTATCTATTATAACGTTTGTATCGTTTATAAAATGATCTGTTAGATCATAGAATATATTTTTTGTTCCATATTTTATATAATTTAGTTTAAAATCGATGTTATTTTTGTCTATTATATACATATTATATTTATTCATTAAATAATTATTTATCTTATTAATGTCAAGTATTTGTGAAATAGGAGATAAATTATTTTTTTCAAAATCATTTAAAAAATTATCAACTATAATAATTTTTTCTCCACGATAATATGCAATTAATAATCCTGTAATAAAAGAAAATAATTGGTTTGTAAAACCACTTCCCAAAACTCCTATTTTTATGTAATACATATTTTCATATCAATAAAATATTTAAGTATATATAAATATTAATAATTATATTATTTGCGATTATAATATAAAATTAAAAAAAAATATATTATAATGAAATTAGAAAATACGGAAGACATAAAAATACCAGAAATAGTGTTTATTGTCCCTTATAGAAATAGACATCAACATAAATTTTTCTTTTCAACTTACGTATCAAATATTTTAAAATATGTTGATAATTATGAAATTTATTTTTCGCATCAAAGCGACAATCGCTCTTTTAATCGAGGAGCGACGAAAAATATTGGATTTTTAGCAATGAAAGAGAAATATCCAAATAATTACATGGATATAACTTTTGTATTTAATGATATTGATACTATACCATATAATAATATATTTAACTACGAAACAGAACATGGTATCGTAAAACATTTTTATGGATTTGAATACGCTCTTGGAGGAATAGTTGCGATCAAAGGTTGTGATTTTGAGGCGACAAATGGTTATCCAAATTTTTGGGGATGGGGAATGGAGGATAATGTTCTCCAAAAAAGATGTGAAAAAATCGGATTAACCATTGACCGAAGTGAGTTCTTGCCGATTGGAAGTCCACAAATTATACATCTTTTTGACGGGGTATCAAGACTTATTAATAAAAATGATCCAGTTCGTGCAACTTATGATAATGATGTTGATGGTATTCGATCAGTTCATAATTTAGTTTATAAAATAGAAAAAGAATCAAGCAATCCTATTGATAATATTGATACATTTGAATCTAACAAAATATTTATGATAAATATATCTTCTTTTTCTACTGCAATAAGATTTGAAAATGATGAATATTATGAGTATGATATAAGAGAACCTGCACACCAAATTATTAATCCAGATCATAGTAAAAAATTACAAATACAAACTATAACTTCTAACAACAATCTACCGCAAAATAATTGGCAATCAATCCCTTTTTATCCAAACATGGAGAAAAGAAATCAAATGATAAATATGTATGGAAAAGAAAAGGCAGAACAAATTATAAAGTACAGCTATAACAATTCAAGAGATCCAAATACCCCCGTAATGCCCCCAGAATTTTTAAGACAACCTCAAAATATTTCGCATGCAAATATAAATGTGAAAGGAAGATATGAAAATAAGACTAAAATAAATTTACACCCCAAATATGGAGGCAAATTGCCAGCAAATAAGTTTTCACCTGAATATGCAAGATATATAGGACAGAAACCACGAGCAACAACAAGTGCAAATATAGGAATGGGTGGAGTAAAAAGATTTTAAATATTAGTATAAATATAATAAATATATTATTATTATTTATTATATTTAATTGCATGAAAAGCATAGAAGATATTAAAAATGCATTTTATATAAATTTAGAACATAGAACAGATAGAAAAGAACATGTAGAAAATGAACTAAAAAAAGTAAATATAAATGCAACACGATTTAATGCCATAAAAATGACAAATGGAGCTATCGGATGTAGTATGAGTCATTTAAAATGTTTACAAACAGCACTTGAAAATAATTGGGATCATGTATTAATATGTGAAGATGATATAACATTTTTAAATCCAGAAGTATTTATGAATCAATTAAATACCTTTTTAAGCACAAGAAAAACCTGGGATGTTATATTACTTGCTGGAAATAATGTGCCGCCTTATGCAAAAATAGATGATACGTGCATAAGAGTTTCGAGATGTCAAACAACAACAGGATATATAGTGAATGGTCATTACATAAAAACTTTAATTGAAAATATCAGAAAAGGACTTACATTTTTATTAAATGATCCATCAAAACATTCTTTATACGCTATAGATAAGTATTGGTTTTATTTACAACAAAAAGATTATTGGTATTTAATAATACCTTTAACGATTATACAAAAACCAGATTATAGCGATATTGAAAAGAAAAATACAAACTACAATAAATTAATGTTAGATATTGATAAACCGCACTTATTCAATCCACAACCGATTTATGCATATAGATATTAAGTATAAATATATGAAAACAACTTTAATATATATTATTATCTTTTATATATTAAATTATGAATTTATTCAATTATTCAAATAATTACAATACTAATCGGCGCAATAAATATAAAATGATAACATATTCAACTTGCTACTATATAGTCAATTCAAAATTTCCCATTGAAGTTTATTGCAAATGGATATCCAATTTTCTTTTTATAGCAGCAGAAGAAAATTTTAATTTAGTTATATACACAGATCACGAAAGTTTTACTGCAATACAGCATTTATTTCACAATTATCATCACTCTAATGTTAAAATAATATTTAAAAATTTTGACAATTTTTATATGCATAATTATAAAGATGAATTGATTAAAAATAATAATTTATATGGAGAACTTGGATTAAATTTAATATATAATGCTAATTGGAAATTAAAAATGTTATGGCTTGAAAAGATATTTTTTATAAATGAAACTATTAAAAATAAATATTATGCGACAAATTATTATGGATGGTGTGATATCGGATATTTCAGAAATAGAAAAGATGATACTAATATCATGCAATTAAAAAATTGGTCAAATAGTTTGATTTTTTATTCAAATAACTTTAAACAAAATAAAATTCATTATGGATGTATTCAAAATGATAACACTATCTTGTTAAATATAAAAGGAGATATAAATAATCATTATTCTAAATCAAATGAAAATAAAAATATTCCTTGTGATAAATATGATGAAAATTGTTTTTCTGGAGGATTTTTTATATTAAAATCAAATTTAATCGATAAATATATTGAAATTTTTGAAAATAAATTAAAATATTATTTGGAAAATAATTATTTTATAAAAGATGATCAAACTATTTTAATGGATATAATTTTTACAAATGGAGATTTATTTCGAATACATAGAGAGTCCAAATATCCTTTCGATAATTGGTTTATGTTTCAAAGAATTCTAATTTAAATATTCTATATTAATAATTTGTGTAAATATATCTATAAGTTTATATCTTTGTATATCCATTTGCCATAAAATATATCTATGCAATATATTAAAAAAGTTTGAATAATTGTAATTATTTAATTCTTCTTTATAATCTGAATATATTAATAAATTCATGTAAAAATTTTTCATTTTATCATTTATATTATTTTGTATTTTATTCATATCTTCTTTTAATTCATCCATATTTGGTTTATCATGCAAATAACACAACTTTTGTATTATCATATTATAAAATCCGGCACTATCAGAACTATGCATCATACTTATAATAATGTTATCAATAAGAGATTTTTTTTCTATTTTCGTTAGAGATAAATTATTCCATTTTTTAGACAATATTTTTTTATCTATATCAGATATATCTTTTATTAAATATAATATTTCTCCATTTACTATTATATCATTCGTTTTATTCATCTCAATATTTATAATTTGTTTAAATTTTTCATCTTCCATAGTTTCTTTTGTTATTCTTTTCAAAAATTTAATGTTATTTTCATCATTAAATTGACAATCATTTTTTGTTTTATCATTATTTTTATATATATTTAACATTTTCTTTCTTAATCTTTGTTCAATCTCTGATATATTCATATCATATTGATTTAAAATATTTGAATTCATTCGATTATATATAATATTAATAAAATATAAATATTTTTAATTATATTATATTAAAATAAATCATCGTCGCTTTCTTCACATTCATAATTATATTTATTTAGTAAATCTAAATTCTTTTTAATGTTAAGTGCTTCATTATCGCATTTATTTAAATATTCATTTAAATCTTCTATATTATCATATTTTGTAAAACCTAAATATTCAAAATCATCATTATAAATATCATTTACAGCATTTAATGCATCTATATCATAATATGTGGTGTAATTATTTTTTACCGAAGCATTTATTTTTAAATTATGTTTAATCATATTAAAATGTTTTTTATAGTCATCAACTCCTATTTTTATCAATATATCAATTAATTCTTGATTTATGTTTTCAAATTTTGCCAAATAATCTATTTGTACATCACTTTTTGTATTTTTTAAATTTTCATGTTGTGATTGATATGCATGTGAGTACATAAATCCATTAGTATTATATTTATTTTTATTTACATAAAAATCAGTAAAAGTACATTCTTTATCTAATACTTTACTACATCTTCGTTTATCAAAATCTTTTTGTCTTATAAATTCATAACTAGATATTGCTCTTTCATATGGATTTCTTATAAATGCAAATTTGAAATAACTTCTCCATTTATCGTTATCCATATTTAATCTTTTTGATATATTTTCAACACAATTACCAAATAAACCTGTATTTTTATTATTTTCTTCTTCATTGTTTTCTTTATTTTCTTCTTTATTGTCTTCTTTATCATCAGTTTTTAATTCTTTATCATAATTTATTTTATTAAAATTTATTTGGTTAACATTTAAGTCACTAAATTTAAAATCATAATACTTTTGCAATATAAAATCCACATAAGAACCTCCTGTTTTATGAATATGCCAAAATATTGCTTTGTGTTTGTGAGATACACTAATCATTATATTATTTTATAAATATAATAATTTTAAACTTTTTCTATATTTAAGTGGAATTACCAACTATTTTATTTGTTATTGAACTTATATCTTCTTTTCCAAAAGATCTTAATATAAAAGTGAATAAATATATTATAAAAATAAATAATAATATACCAATAACTAATTGCACAAATTGACTATTTTTTAAATAATCCAAATCATATGTCGGCGGAGCAGTTTGAGTAATGATAGTTGTCGTATCTTCAGAAGTATTTGTTGGTTTACAATCAATATATATTTCATCATTAACTCCTGATGCACCTGGACCTTTTGGATTATAAAATAATTGAGAGCCTGATTTTACTCCATATGTATTTTGTGTTATAAACTTTGTTAATATTTTATATGACGCATTTGTTATATTAACGGGACTTTCCATAACAGGAAAAACTATGAAATCAACATTTCCAACACATGGTTGATAAGGTATATTTGCCGTATACGAAAAAAATGGTTTTTTTGGCACAAAATAATTCAAGTTAAAATCTGAAACGGATATGGTTGTCGATTCTCCATCGCTGGGAGCACTTCTACTCATATTTTCAATAATAGATGTCAAAATTCTTGAAGCTTGTGAATTTGAATCATTTTTTAAACAAGGTAAACATACCAATAATGGTTTGGTTCCTCGAGAAGAAACATGAACTATAATTACTTCAGCATCAACTTTAGATCCATTAAATGAATGTAAAGATGGCGAATAAACCCTAATCTCTTTAACCTCATAATCAATATTATTATATTTAACTGGAGGAGACGATGAAGAATCATAATTTATGGAAATATAATCTCCTCTATTAGTTGCTACACAATTGCTTTCATAATATTTAAAATTATATTCACATTTTAAATCGCATTTTCCGACAACTTTATTTAAAGATATATCTATTGGTGAATTAGATGCAGAACAACTCATTATTATAATATGATATTAAATATAGTTATTATTAAAGTAAATAAACTAAATATATTTATATAAACTTTTATAAATATGGCAAATATCTAATAGTATCCTGTTCATACATAGTAACTTGAAATGGAGAGTTAATACCTTCTACATAAATGGTATCCCCGCTATATAATTCGTCAACACCATTATCATTTAAAGCTCTCCTATTCTTCACCAATATAGGAAGTTTTACATTATTATGCTGATTACTTATGGTGTAATATTGCCATTTCTGTCTTGTCGTAAATAAAGGACGTCCCATTAAAGGTAATATATTATCTGCACTTGGTCCATTCATAGGAGTCAATATGCCTAATTGACGATAATTAGTATCAACTGCACCAACGCTTGTTTGAACATTTATGGGAACCTTTTTCACTAATTCAGGAACAAAATATCTGTCATCTTTTAAAGGCGGATCATATGGATTTAAAAGTACATTCTCTGTTGGCAAATTATTGTATGGCCAACTTGGCAAAAAACTATATCCAAATCCATATCCGTCATTTCCATTCATATCTAATTTATCTTGATTGTTATTATTTATAATAATAGGTTTTTTGACGTAATTATAAATCATATAAGAAACAAAACCAATTAACAAAAATATAAACACCATTGACACATTTTCAATGCAAAATACTCCAGGGGGACATTTTTTCATATGATAATATTATATATTAATTATAATATTATTTATTGAATATTTATGATTTAGGTTGAACGACTTTGATATTAGGCATATTTGTTGTAAAACTTTGTGCTAAATTAGCTAAACCACTTAAATTTTTCATATCAAATCCATCTAACATAGATTTTGCATTTTGCAATAAAGGCGCCATACCTTCCATGGATTTAAATAATTCTTGTTGCTTAATCATCAAATCTTTTGTATCTGTTGTTAGTTGTTTTATTCCTTCACTTCCCAACATTTTATCCAAATTGTCATATGCTTCTTCCAAAGTAGATGCATAATCTAAACGACTACCTGAATTTGTTTTTCCCCTTTTCATATTTGTCATTCCGCTAACACTTGGTTGTACACTGGAAACAGAAGAAGTTATATTCATATCCATATTATTTGGATCAACTGGTTTATCAATAACTTGTTCATCCTCGTCAGTATTCGTAGTGGCAGTTTTTGATTCATATTTTTGTTTTGCTTCGCTGACGTTTTTACTAGTTTTTAAAGCATTGGCGGCTTTCTTAAAACTTGGATCAATATTGTCTATTTTATCGTCTGTTGTGGGAGAGGCGGATGTTGTGTTAGTGGTGGTTGCAGTATTATTTTGCATACCTTCTTTAATTATATTTCTTGCCGTTAAAAGATTAGTTGCCAATAAACTAACTAACAATATAACAGCCATATTTTTACTAAAGTTTGATGCGATAATAAAAACTAATGCAAAAAATATGGGAGCATTATAGTTATTAACAACTAAATATCCCAATAAATTTAATGCAGTAACAACTACTACCACATATAAAAAATATTTATTTGCAAATAATTCCATTACTTGTCTCTTAAAATTCATTATATAATATAACTATTTAAAAAAAATTGATAATTCTTTATAAATACCAATACACACATAAATTATTTACATGTATCCTTCAAATAATAAATATAATTTAGTTTTATGTGAAATACATTTCACTCCCATACACGGAAAAACAAAAGATAGTGATAAATATATTGAAAATCATTTTCTTGTAATATCTAAAATTAATCCACACAATGGTAAATTATTGATTCCTGATGAAAACGGCAACTACGTTGACGATGAAGATAGTGATGAGGATGATGATGAAGAAGAACTATTGCCTCAAGTTGATCAGCTAATATGCACATATAAATATCTTTATGAAGAATTATTGGATGATAATTTCATAGGTCAATATAATCATAATACCATTAGAAATTATGAAAACATAATTAGAAGTAGAATATTTTTAAGACCTCAAATAGCTGAATGCATAAAACTACCAACAGAAGAAAATATTTGTATTTTAAAGACATTTTGGATAAATATTATCATAAGAGCATGGAAAAAAGCTTTTATGAAAAAAAAAGAATTGGAAAATAAAAGGAATAGTCCAAGATCATTGAGATATAGAGAATGTTTTGGTGTTTGGCCTGATTATTGCAGATCTTTACCAAGTATACGCGGGTTACTAAAAGATTTAAAATAAAATAAAAGTATTAATATATTTATTTTTTTAGTTTCTTTGTTTTTTTCTTTTTGCTTGATGTATTAAAATCAGTTATTTCCTTACTTTTATTGTAAGGAGAATTGCTTTTTGGACTGGAAGAATAAGTATATCCGCCTCTATGTTTTTTTGTTTTTCTGCTTCTATATTTATTTGAAGAAAAATGAATTATTTCGTAACTTTTATTATATGGAGAATAACTTTTTTTTGAGGATCCATAAACATATCCTCCTTTTTGTTTTCTTTTCTTTTTTGTTTTACCGCCATATCTGCCTCTTTGAGAAGCATTACTCATAATTGTAACCCCTCTATTTCTAGGAGGAATATTTCCGCGAGGAGGAGGAGGTCCTGTATTTGTATTTTCACTATTTATTAAATCCGTTATTTGAATAATATTTTGTTGTATATCATCTATTTGACCTTGAAATTCAGTCATATTTATATTATCTGCAAACTGATCAATAAGGGAAGTTTGTGCATCTAAAAATCCACCTATATCATTTAAACTTTGTAATATTGCCTGATTATTTGTATTCATAGTATCCATTTGTTTTTCCAATTCTCCTTGTTGGGCGACGGCATCATCTTTTTGTTTTTGCAAATCCTTCATATTATTATCAAATGATTCTTGCAGTTGTTTTATTTGCTGTTGATATTTATCTGTTATTTCTTTTTCTTTTGCTGCATAATTTGCTTGTGCTTGATTCATATCATTTTCAGATTGTGTTTTTAATTCATTTATTTTTTGTTCTTGTTCCTTACGTAAATTATTCATATCTTCATTATGCTTTTGTGTGATAACATTTACTTCATTTTCCAAATTTCTTTGATTATCCAAACAAGTTTGTAATTGATTTCTAGTATCGGCTAAATCTCTGTTTGATTGTTCCAATTGAGATTTTGTATTTGTTAAATCCTCCGATGCTTTATTCAATGCCTCTTTGGTTTGTTTTAATTCTTGACTATTCTTTACGACATTTTTAATTTTGTCATTTGATTTTAACGCATTTAATTTACTAGACATGTCATTTAAATATTCATTAATTTTCTGTCTAAAATCATTATTACTTTGGGTTATAAAATTAATTTTTTGTTGTAATTTATTATTTACATCACTTGCTTTATTTTTTAAATTATTCAAGGATGATATAATATTTTCATTAGTATTCATTATTATTATAAACAAATATTTTAAACTGCAATCAATTCATCTAATTCTTCTTTTATTTTTTCTATTTCACTTAATATTTCTTTTTGGTCATACTTTGCCTTCTTAACTTCTTTATCAGTCATGTCTTCTGCTTTCATTAGATTATCTAAATATTCTTTAATTATATTCATTGCTTCATATTGTTGTTGTTTTTCTTTCACAATAAAATCATAATATGATTGATAATCATTTTTAACTCCTTCTAAAAAATTATTAACTTTTTTTTTCTTATCAAGAGATTTTCTTTTTTGCATCAAATATTTTTTTTTATCCTGTATTTGTTGTTTTATTTTTGCTAATGCAAGATCTTTATTAGCCAAAGATATATTTTCACTCATATTTTATAATTTACCAATATAATTATTTAAAATATTTAAAAATATATCTTGAAACTTATTATAGAATGTCTAACTTAAATGAACCATTATTAATATCTGATGTAAATAGATTTGTTATGTTTCCCATAAAATACAATGATATTTGGGATATGTATAAAAAACAAGTTGATTGTTTTTGGAGAGCAGAAGAAATTGATTTAACTAAAGATATTTACCATTGGGAAACACTAAATGACGGGGAAAAACATTTTCTATCCATGATTTTAGCTTTTTTTGCTGCCAGCGATGGAATAGTTTTAGAGAATTTGGCGGTTAGGTTCATGGCAGAAATACAAATAGCCGAAGCTAGAGCATTTTATGGGTTTCAAATAGCAATGGAGAATATACATTCTCAAACATATAGTTTATTAATTGATACTTATATAAAAAATAATTTAGAAAAAGATAAATTATTTAATGCGATAGATCATTATCCCTGCATTAAGAAAAAAGCAGATTGGGCACAAAAATGGATAGGAGATAATCAAAGTAGTTTTGCAATTAGATTAGTTGCTTTTGCATGTGTGGAAGGTATATTTTTTAGTGGAGCATTTTGCAGTATATATTGGATGAAAAAAAGAGGATTGATGCCTGGTTTAACCTTTTCCAATGAATTGATATCAAGAGATGAAGCATTACACACTGAATTTGCGATATTATTGTATAGCAAGTTACAAAGTAAATTGGGAAAGAATAAAATACATGAAATAATTAAAGAGGCAGTAAAAATAGAAACAGAATTTATTTGTGAAGCATTGCCTTGTAGATTGATTGGAATGAACTCGAATATGATGACACAATATATTCAATTTGTGGCAGATAGATTATGTTTGCAATTAGGTTATGAAAAAATATATAGTGTTACAAATCCATTTGACTTTATGGAATTAATATCAATTCAATCAAAGACAAATTTCTTTGAAAAAAAAGTTAGTGAATATGCATTAGCTAATAAAAGTAAAGATATTGAAGTATTTGAATTTAGTGAAAATTTTTAAAGATAAAAATATATAATTTAATATTTATATTATAAAATGAATAATATAACTATTGGATACTTAACATGGAAAAATACAAAACAATTTGAAAAAACATTGAAAAGTCATAAAGATAATGGTTTATTTGATTTAATACCACCAGAAAATAGACTTGTATTTATTCAAGAAATAGATGAAGAACAAATAAATTTAGCTAAAAAATATGAATGCAATTATATTGGTAATGAAAATAATATTGGTAATTTCGATAGTCATATTAGATTAATTGAAGAATGTAAAACTGATTATATAATTTTTTGTGAAGATGATTTTATATTAATGAATACAAAAGAATATGATATTAAAAAAACTTTTGAAGATGCTATAGAAATATTAAAAGAAAATGAAAATACACAAATTAAATTATCAAACATTAAAAAACCAGGTTATCTATATTCAACACCAAGAAATAAACTTGATTATTGGTTTAGAAAAAATCAAAATGATTTTTCATACAAAATAGAAAGTTTTTCTTGGATTGATAACCCACTAGAATTTTATGGAAATGATTGCATAAATATAATAAATAAAAATTATATATGGTACGTATGTTCAACAATCGATCAAGTATGGAGTAATCATATTTATATTGCTTCTATAAAATATTTAAAAAATATTATTATTCCTATATTAAAATATAACCGAATTAATATAAATCCAATAAGAGGAGGTGTGGAAAAGACATTGGTATTTTTCAAAGATTTAATTGGTAAAAATAAAGATATCGATAAATTATTAGAAATATATGGTAAATCTAAAGTAATATCAGGTGGAGGAAACTTTTATCATAATAAAATACCTAAAGGCAATAGAAGAAAAACAGATTTTTATGATAATGCGTATTGCAATATTTAGAAATAAGTTTAATATATTATAATTTTGTGTCTACAATATTATAATATGATTTCGTGTAATTTACAGGGTGGATTGGGTAATCAATTATTCCAAATATCAACAACTATAAGTTATAGTTTAAAAAATAAAAAAAAAGCAATATTTTTAAATCAAGATTATTTGGGGATACTTCCTATTGGTACAAATGCAAGTAAGATGACACCCAGAAAAACATATTGGAATGATTTTTTATCTTCTTTAAAACGTAGATATGTAAAAGACGAATTGCCTGCTATGATGACATTAAAAGAAAAACAATTTCATCATTATGAATTAGGACCACCTATTTATGAAAATCGAATGTTAGTTGGATATTTTCAAAGCTATAAATATTTTGAAGAACATAAAGATCTATTGTATTATATTTATGGTATAGACAGAAATAAAGAAAATTTAAAAAAAATATATGACCCAGAAAATAAAATAAATTTTAGCGATTATATATCATTACACTTTAGAATAGGGGATTATATTAATGTACAACAATTCCATCCAATATTAAATGAACAATATTATATTGATTCATTATATGCCATATTAAAAAATAATGAAAATTCAGATAATCTTAAAATATTGTATTTTTATGAAGAAAAAGACAAAGAAATAGTGAATAATAAAATTAAAATTTTACAAGAAATGTTTCCTAATAATGAATTTATTGCGGTAGATAATACTTTACAAGATTGGCAACAGCTTTTATTAATGTCTTTATGTAAATATAACATTATTGCAAATAGTACTTTTAGTTGGTGGGGAGCTTATTTCAATAAAAATGAAGATAAAAAAGTATATTATCCTTCATTATGGTTTGGGGAATTAAAAAAATATTTAATAACAGATGATTTATTTTATCCAGATTGGATTAAAATAGATGTAAATTAATATAAAGATAAATCTATAATTTATATTAATATGACAACAACTTTTCACAAGGATACGGGTTATTTAGAATTAATAGTTGGTCCCATGTACTCAGGTAAAACTTCAAAATTGCTTCAAATATATAAACAATGTAAATTTTGCGATATTCCCGTATCAATCATGAATCATTCTTTTGATAATCGTTATCATGAAACATTATTGTCTTCACACGACAAAATTATGGCTCCATGCATTAAAACGGATAAATTAAAAGAAGTTTGGTTAACAAATAGTGAAGTAATAAATGCTGAAGTTATATTAATAAATGAAGGACAATTTTTTTCTGATTTATATGATGTAGTATATGATATGTTAAGTAAAAATAAAAAAGTATATGTTAGTGGTTTAGATGGTGATTTTAAAAGACAAAAATTCGGCAGTATATTAGACTTAATTCCTTTATGTGATAAAATTAGTAAACTTACATCTTTATGTTCATTGTGCAAAGACGGAACTCCTGGTATTTTTTCTTTACGTTTAACAAAAGAAATAGAACAAACTATTATTGGTTCTGATAATTATATTCCTGTATGTAGAAAATGTTATAATGATAATTACATTTGAGTGCTTTCTTCGCAAGATAAGCGATGATTTAAATAATATTCATGATCATCTCCATTTGTTTGATATAAATTGAATTGATCAGCACATTTTGGATCTTCGCAATCTGTTTCACTACATAAAGATAATTGATGATTTTCGTTCTCATAAACCTCTCTACAAGAATGATAATAATTAAAAATATCAATTGGAGGAACGTGTGGCACTATATCTTTATAATGTGTCATTCTCCAGTATTCTTTTATAATAGTATTTACAAATTGTGAATATTTTTTATCTCCAACTCTTGGTTGGCCATAATTGTAAACACTCACTTCTATTCCTTCTCTTTCTAATTCCATAGCCAATAATTGTGAAACTGCTGCTCCATATGAATGACCGGTTATAATGACTGAATATAAAGGATATATTTTTTTCAATATTTTTATGGTATCGATAGTTTTATTTTTTACTCCCATTGCAGATCTATAAAATCCGTTATGAACATAACAATTACATTCTGGGTATGATAAATAGGGAACTAATTTTACTTCAAAGTCATCAAGCCAATTAATAGTTGAAGAAGATCCTCTTAATGATACATATATAGTTTTTTTATTTGATATATATCCGACATATCCTTGTAGATCTGTTTTTATATCATATAATGTATCTTTATATACAAATCCTGAAGCTGGACCATCTAGGACCATAGTTGAATATTCTTCTTTACCACAATAAGATGCACCACTTAACCACACGCCTGTTTCAAGCTGTGTTAAATCTATTAATTCAGTGGAATATGTAAATTGAATAAATATAAAAAGCCAAAATATGTTTATAAATATCATATATATTTATAATATAATATTTATTTTTAATATATAATAATGGAAAATAATACTATAAAATATGCAGAAATTATATTAAAAGAAACACCTGTAATACAAATGCTTTTTCATTTTTTTGGATATAAAATGAATTATGATAATTTAAATTCTCATAATCTAATATTAAATTTTAAAGAAGATAATACGATTATCGATAATAATTATCTGCATTTAGAAGAAGACGAAACAATGATTTTTGTTCCTTCTCCAAACACAATAAATACACCCTCGTGGATTGAAAAAAAAGGAAATAAAAATAGGCATTATATATATTTTAATAAAAATGACAATTATTCAAATCACACATATAATTTAATTTTTAAAGAATATTTTAATTATAAAAAATACAATAAGTATATAGAAAATTATGAAAAGTCAATATATAATAATATTTACTATACAAGTGATATAAATAAAGAAAATAATATTGATATAGATGAAAAAATTGTTTTTTCAATAGTTAAAATTAAATCAAATATTGAAAATAACGTATTTTTATTAGCATATGATGCTCAGCATTTTACAAAACATCAAATTTATTTAGTTGTAAAATATATTTTTCAAAATAGAAAATAAATTAATCGAATACGATATTTTTGCCAAGTATTGTTTTATTTCTGTGATGTTTCTGTATATCTGTTAAATAATCAGATGGTGAATAAAATAAATAAGGAAAATAATCTATCTTTATAATATCTTTCAAATAAATAGAAATAATACTATCATAACCTGTATGAACTCTTTTATTTCTCATATTATTTTTTAAAAAATTAAGTAAACTATTTATGATTTTATTTGCACTTTTTTTATTTATAATTAATATGTGATTAGTAATATTGTCATTATTAGATGTGAAGAGTAATTCATTTCTTTCATAAAAATTATTATATAACTTTTCATATTCGTTTATGTTGATTGGTATATAATTGATTATATCTTGTATTCCTCCCATATAAAGCAAATCCCAGTCAAATTTACTATCAAATATTAATAATTCTTTAACTATATCTTTAAAACTATTTTTTTCCAAATATTCTTCATTTACAAATACATCATCTTCAAATATAAATACTATTTGATTATCTTCTATAGTAACATCATTTGATATTTTTTTCAGTAAAAAATAATGAGATAATAAACAAGCCAATTCTCCCTTTGCATATGTTTTATTATTTCTCAAATATTCAAAAATTATATCATCTTGATATCCCTTATTTTTTATATCTTCTAATAATTTTTCTCCATCAATTGCACTAAATCTTTCTATTTTAGTTATATCTATATCAGAATCTAATTTTTTAATATTATTATAAAATATTTCTAATCTATCTGGTCTTCTATCTAAATTTATTACTTTCATCAATATTTTTTCCATATATATATATATATTTCAAAATAGAAAATAAATTAATTGAAAACGATATTTTTGCCAAGAATTGTTTTATTTCTATTTTGATGTCCTTGAATATCTGTTAAATAATTAGATAAAGAATAAAAATAATATGGAACATAATCTATTTTTTTAATATTTTTTAAGTAAAGAGTTATTATAGTATCATAAATAGTATGAACTTGTTTATTTCCCATATTATTTTTCAAAAAATCTAGTAAACTATTTATGATTTTATTTGCACTTTTTTTATTTATAATTAATACATGAGTTGTTATATTACAAAAAATTGAATTAAATAAACATTCATTTCTTTCATAAAAATTATTATATAATTTTTCATAAGAATCTATTTTTCTTGGAATATAATTTTTTATATCATGTATTCCTCCCATATAAAGTAAATCCCAATCAAATTTACTATTAAATATTAATAATTCTTTAACTATATCTTTAAAACTATTTTTTGCTATATATTCTTCATTTACAAATACATCATCTTCAAATATAAAAACTATTTGATAATCTTTAATAGTATCATCTTGTGATATTTTTTTTAGTAAAAAATAATGAGATAATAAACAAGCCAATTCTCCCTTTGCATATTTTTTATTATTTCTCAAATATTCAAAAATTATATCATCTTGATATCCCTTATTTTTTATATCTTCTAACAATATTTGACCATCAATTGCACTAAATCTTTCTATTTTAGTTATATCTAGATCAGAATCTAATTTCTTGATATTATTATAAAATAATTCTAATCTATCTGGTCTACGATCTAAATTTATTACTTTCATCAAAATATTTTCCATATTATATAATTTAAAATATTATATAATAATTAATAAAGCATATTAATTTAAATAGGTCCTTCATAATTTACAGGTGACGCGTCATGCAAATCATCTAATACTGGCTTGAAAGATACATTTACAGGTGTATCGCTAAATTTTTGTGGAGCCATTTTTTTAACCATTTCTTGCTCTAAAGTATATGGAAATTGATGATGTGCACTAAAAGGTGTCCACTTTTTTTCTTCTGTCGGATAATAACTTTCCAAAGCATAAGAACCTGTAATATCACTTGAACGTCTAATTAATTCATAAGCAACTATTATACCAAGAACGCCCAATATTGGATTAGAATAAGCAAACAATATAAATGCACAAATAACAATAATTATTTTACCATAATTTGAGTCAATCATACTTGCAATTTGTGGAGGCATTCTGTAACCTATAAGTAAATAAATAATAAATATTACTATAAGTATAGTTTGAGACGTATTTTTCTTTTCGAATAAACTATTAAAATATTCCATATATCATAACAAAAGATTATATTCTACGTATTTATTAAATATTCTAAATCCTTTTAATGTTAGATACATTATTAAAAGAACATAAATATATACTATTAAACAATAGTAATATTATTGAATTATTAGAAGTCTAATGTCATTTTATAATAAACATATTCTAACAAATAAAAACAATACTAAAAAGGAAGATTTGGAATTCCCTAAATCATTGAATACATATTTGGGAGGAAAAGGATATACTATTCCAAAAAATGAATTGGATATAAAATTGCAAAACTTTATTAAACAACAATTGACTATTACTCCATTTGTGCAAGGAGCTCCCGTTCAAAGCAATCATAGTTTTCTTGTATACCGCGAATCTGCCAATAGATTATATGTACCAAGATATTTTGGCGAAGAATATTTTGGAACACCAAAAGAAATTAAAATAAATCTTGGTCTTAATATAAATATCGAATTTGTAGGTAAATTAAGAGATTATCAGGAGCCAGTTATAGAAAGTTTTCTAAATTATGTAAATTCCCATGATAGCTGTGCTGGTTTACTTGAACTTCCATGCGCCTGGGGAAAAACATCGGCTTCTCTTTATATACTCAGTAAAATACAAAAGAAAACTTTGGTAATAGTTCACAAAGAATTTCTCATGAATCAATGGATCGAAAGAATACAGCAATTTTTGCCGCAAGCTAGAATAGGTAAAATACAAGGCCAAATAATCGATATTGAAGATAAAGATATTGTTTTATGTATGTTGCAGTCTTTATCTATGAAAGAATATCCGGCAACTATTTTTGATAGTTTTGGTTTGACTATTATTGATGAAGTACATCATATTTCAAGTGAAGTATTTTCAAACGCTCTATTTAAAATAGTGACAAAATATATGTTAGGTCTATCAGCTACCATGAACAGAAAAGATGGAACATCGAAGGTATTTAAGATGTTTTTAGGTGATGTTGTTGAAAAAGTAACAAGAAAAGGAGATGATCATAAATTGGTTGTTAGAGCAATAGAATATAAAACTAACGATGAAGAATTTAATGAAACAACATATGATTATCGAGGATCTCCGCAATATAGTACTATGATCGGTAAATTATGCAATTTTAATCATAGGACTGAATTTATATTAAAAGTATTAAAAGATTTTATATCAGATGAAACGGCTGACAAGAATGAGGCAATCGAATATAATAAACAGATGGATATCAATAATCCTAATTGTGAAATATGTCATAAAAATAACAACTATTTGATGAAGAATACTTGTTGTGACGTTATAAAATATTGTATGCCGTGTTTAGATAATATTGCATTTGGTAAAAATATACCGATCCATCAACCGGAAGAAGGAGAAAAGAAAACAAAAAAAACAACAAAATGTCCTTATTGCAATAAATTATTAAAATATGAACAAAATTATATTGAAAATAAATACGTGAAACCACTGGAAAAATTGCAAACGATAGTATTATCTCATAATCTAAATATTTTAGATTATATGTATAAGAAAATAGTTTGTAAAAATATGGCATCAGTTGGATATTATGTTGGCGGTATGAAAGAGAATCAATTAAAGAATACGGAAAAAAAACAGATTATATTGGCAACATACAGCATGGCAGCTGAAGGATTGGATATTCCATCTTTAAACGCAGAATTTTTAATTACGCCAAAAACAGATATAGAACAATGTATTGGCAGAATATTACGATCAAAACACAAATATAATGATCCTGTGGTATATGATTTTATTGATAGCCACGATATTTTCAAGAAACAATGGGCAAAAAGAAAGCAATTTTACAAGAAAAATAATTATAAAATTATTGGAAATGATAGCATTGGATATCACACAAATTATAATAAATGGGAAACGTTAAATGATACAAACAAAAAAACAACTTGCAAAAAAATACAAACTAATAATAATATTGATATAAATGATTTTGATGCAATATTGGATAAGGCAAATGGAATAGATCAGTCAAAAGATTTACCTGTTGGTAAGTGCTTAATAAAACTCAAGAAATAATGAATATATAAAAAGATATAAATATAAATGAATAATTAGTATAATGGAAACTCCTTTAAATATATCTAAGAAAGTACATGCATCATTTTCATTTTTAAAATCATCAAACTTTGAAAAATTATGGTGTATGATAGTAAATAAATTAGAATTTAAAATATTTAATGCAAATAAATACAGCATAAATAATGTTATGAATAATGTTGAAACAAAAATTATTATATATAACGATAAAAAAATAATAATTGAAATGAATGATCCCGAAAAATTAACAAAAATATTTTTTAAACGTATATTTGCAGTAAGAGATCGCAAACAGCCCAATAGATTTTTTATTGGATTTACATTTTATAATTATACAACAAATTATTCGATTGCTGGTATAATGATATATTTTGACGATAAAAATATTGGAAAATGTAATATAATATATGATAATATAATATGCGAATATGATATAAGAAATAATGTCATTACAGAAGAAAATAGTATTTTATATAATCAGACACTAATATTTCATTATAAACATAGAGATACATATAAAATGGTGTTGCATATGAATTTATTATCTTTTGATGATAAATTAATTGGACAAAGTGTATATCATACAGATTATCGTGTTAATGATTATGAAAAATATTTAGTTAATATTGGATCAAGATTTATTTGTATTTTTGGTCCTGATGAAAATTATGTTGTTTTTGATGCGGCTTCTCTTACTTTAATAGAAAATAATAATGACCAAAAATATAAATATTTAAATATAGAAGTATATGAAATTAATAAATTTGGATTAGATCAATTTATTATATTAGCAAAAGATTTAAAAGAAGAAGAATATAGTGATGGTTATCCTAGTAAATGTATAAAATGTAAAGAAAATACACATATTGCTATATACGGGTATAATTTTACTTCTATGGGTTTGGGAAATTCTTATTGCCCCAAATGTGAAATTAGATTTAGTAAAGAAAGAAATTATTGGGTATGTGCAAAATTAAAAGAAGATAAAGATCACATGTGTTTAGGAGAATTACAAAAAGATTGTTTTTGTAATAGACCACATAGTATTAGTCATAAAATAGTTATAAGTAAAGAAAAGGAGGAAACAAAAACAATAAAGCCACCTTATAAAAAAACCTTGTATTTAACAAATGAACCAATTTAATGCCATCCTCGAGATGGAAATCCAGAATTTTTAAAATAACTATAATTATCTACACAATTAGTACAATTACTTAATGTATGATATGTTGGAGGATTAGCCAACGCGCTATCGGCTGGACTTAATTTACCGCCTAAAGAATATGATTGTGTCATAGGCATATTATTTTGGTATTGCGAATAACCTCCTTTCATGCGATAATGTCTTGATCTAGTTCTTCTTCTGGTTTGTTTTTTCGATTTTGATTTACCAATATAACGAGAACGTATTCTTCTTTTCATTGATCTGATTCTACTTCTTGATTTTTTACCACGCATTTTATACATACTGGCTATATTATTTATTTTTTTCTTGTTTATTTTTGTTCTTTTTCTTCCTCCGCCTGAACAAGGTATATAAGAATTTGCGGCTTGGCCTTTTGTCAAAGGTTCTGGCATAACATTTGGATTTACTGAACTTGGAATAACTCTACTTGTAAAAGCTGAACCGGAATATTGCGAATTATCTGCATTGACTAGTGATCCGTTAATAACACTAAAACCCATAGGTATATATTATATTATGATAATATAATATATTCATATTATATATATAATATTAATTATCTAAGTAATAACTTTTATAGGAACCCATTTGGAGAATTTATGATTGTAGGAACAAAGCATTTTATATGATTTATCCAAAAAAACATATTTATCTTCTTTTTCATTTTCAAACTCATCTTCATCATCACTTTCTTCTAATGCATCTAAATTATCATTTTCCTTTATATTTCTAAATAATTTATTCATATATTTGCTTGTTTCATAGTTTGGAATAAATGCCAAGTCAAAGTATACTTCTTCATTATTTTCTTCTTTATACAAATGGTAAATATCATTTTGAATATCAGGAACTACCTTAAATATTTTTTTCGTAATTTCTTTATTTGTATTATTATTAATTTTATTAACATTTGGCTTAAAATATTTCATATTAAAAATATCTGTATTTTGTTGAAAAAATCTAAATTGTAATGTTTTAATATTATAAGGCAAATCTTGTATTTTTTTCAGTAAAGTATAAAAATTTTTATCCATAACAGGTAATCCCATAACAAAATCATTATTATTTTTTTGAAACAAACTTTGGGTCAATAAATCATAAATAATATTAATTTTTTCATCATATCTTTTTCCGTAAACATATTTATTTTTATAGTAGCATATATCTTCTACACAAAAACATGGTGTAGATCCATATTGAAACGAAGTTCCGTAAAGTATAGTTCCATTATTATGGGAAATATCATAATTAAATTTAATTTGCATTTTCTTTATTTCAACTATATTTTTATTCGTAATTTTCATTTTTAAACAAACAGATTTATTATTTTCTTTTGTAAACCAAACATAACATTTTTCTCCTTCAGGTATAGCGAGTACAATATTTGAATTATAAACTTTTTTATGTGCAACCTTTTCATAAGAAAGTTCAATAGAAGGAAATCCTGATAATATTTTACTTGTATCTTCTTTGCTGATTAACATGTACTTATATATATTGATTTGTCTTTAATATGTTTACTTTATTATTTAAATGATGTATACTGAAATTATATTGTTTGGAAGAGTAGTTTGAGCTGCATTATTTGTTGGTTTTATTGAACATGTTATATATATATTATATCTTCCTGGAAATGAGAATTTATATTCAAAAAATTCAGTTTGAATATTATCAACAACTTTATTTCCATCAATATAAAATGCATAGTAAGTATTTTCTTTAAAGTTTTGAATAGATGCAGATAAAACTTTGCCATCTATTTTATCAACTTTCAATGTAGAAGGACAAGTTGGTAGTAAAAATTTGGATAAATCTATATATTTATTATTAGATGGAGTGGGCTTTATAAAAGGTTCATTACCAACTGCGATCCATTTGCCTCCACCATATGCAACATTTAATGCCTCAGTATTACCAAAAGGAGAACCTTGTGATGCAAACCATGTTGAAGAATCTGTTGAATAATAAATATTATTTCCAGAACCAGAAGAATCATAACCAACAGCAACCCATTTTCCACTTCCATCATAAGCTACCGAGTTACCAGATCCACTAGTTCCAAAAGGATTGCCAGTTGCTGCTGTCCAACTTTGACCATCGGTTGAATAATAAATATTATTTCCAGATCCAGAATCATCTTCGCCAACGGCAACCCAATTTCCTCCTCCGTGTGTTACAGATAAACCTTTACCTGTAGCAAATGGACTAGTGACTCCATTCCAACTTACAGCATTGCTTGAATAGAAAATATTTCTACTAAAACTATCTTTACCAACTGCTACCCATATGGTGCCATTAAAAGCAACTGAATAACCTATTGAATCAAATCCTCCATTTACAGGGTTCCAAACTATACCATCGTCTGAATGATAAATGCTAAATAATGTACCACTATTACCAACAGCAACCCATTTATTACCTCCATAAGCAACTGAATATGCGATTCCTGATATAGTAAAGGGTCCATTTACTGGATTCCAAATCATACCATCGGTTGAATAATAAATATTATTTCCTGATGAATTACCATCACCTACAGCAACCCATTTTCCCATCCCATCGTAAGCAACTGCATATCCAATACCATTTGCTGTAAATGGAGATCCAGTAACTGCATTCCAATTAATGCCGTTTGTTGAATAATAAATATTATTTCCCGAAGGATCTTTTCCAACAGCAATCCATTTACCTCCTGAATAAGAAACAAAATAAGCTTTACCATTTTTATCAAAAGGACCATTAACAGCCTTCCAATTTATTCCATCGGTAGAATAATTTATATTATTACCTGTTGAATTACCTGATCCAACGGAAACCCATTTGCCAATTCCATCATACGCGACCGAATTTACATAACCTCCATTACCAAAATTAGAGCCAATTGAATTATTCCAAGTTTGTCCATTACTAGAATATAATATTGCATTTTCTAAATTAGGCATTTTATATATTATAATTATAAAAATATTGTATCAAAATTAAAATAAATATCTTTTATGATTAATTAAATATACTTGTTGTATTATCATCATTCATCTGGCTTTTTAGAAAATTTTTTAATTCATTCTTCATTGAGGATGAAACTATATTTTGATTATCGTTCATATTAATATTCATATTTATATCACTAAAATTGTTAGATGGTTCATTTCCCATAAGTGGTAATTGGTCAATAGAAGTGCATGAAGTATTTATTTCTTCTATTGGATTTTTATTATTTAGCGTATCAAACATTTTCTGATATTTTATTGGAGAAGTATTCACTAAATCTTTTATTTTTGGAACTGTTAAGGTTGATTTGAGAAAAGTAATTATATTATGTATTAATACTATGAATAATAATGAAATGATTGATATTTTTATCGACCACAATAACATATTATACCCAAATATTTGTATATACCAATAAAAACATAAATATGATATTTATTGTAAATGATTTAAATACATTTACTATAAATTATAATAATGGTAAAATCAACTAACACCGATACTGATAATAAAAAAAAGAATAATGAAAATAAAGATAAGGAATCAGCTTCCAATTCTGTTACTATTTTAATTATTGAAAAAAATGGAACTATGAAAAATCTTTCGATAAAAAATTATGATGAGGAAGAATTATTTAAGAAATGTGGGTTTAAGAAGAAGGAAGGATTTGAAAAGAAAACCACATATAATGTAAAATTAGATGGAAAAAAATATTCTGTGCAAGTTTTTGCTAAAGAAGATGGAAAATCTAATTTTGAAAATAAGTATGATTTTCCACCTCCGATTGACAATAAATTATTTTTCGGTTCATGTGCGCTAATTGCATCAATGGCAAAAGACAATGGCTCTTTGGAACATATTCCTTTAACTATTCCTTTGTGGGAAAAATTATATGAAAAATTATTTGGAGGGTTTGAAGATCTAACAAAAATAGAAGATGATGATAATGAAGAAGATGAGTTGGACAAAATTCCGACATCAAAGAAAACCAAGAAAGGAGGTTATTTAAAGGATGGATTTGTTGTGGATGATAGCGAGGACAATGAAGATGAAGATGCTGATACTGAAACTATTTATGAGACTGAAGATGAAGATGAAGATGAACTTGAAACTAGTCAAGAGAAAGAGGAAGATTTAAATTTAGATGATATTGGAAGCGAATTGAGTGAAGAAGAATATTTAACGAGTGATGACGAAAGTGATTAATAAATTATATATTTGTTTAATAAATTATATATTTGTTTAATAATAATATAAAAAGAATAATTATATTATTATTATTATGAATAGTTCATATCATGAGATAATTTCAGGATTATATTTAGGAACAGCTGATGCTTCTAAAAATTCAAATTTTATTAAAGACAAAAAAATATTGACTATTGTAAATTGCACAAAAGATATAAAAGATTCATTTTCATTAAATTTATTAAAACCAATTGAAGAAGCTCCTGAGGAAGTCCAAAAATGGTTATATGATAATTCATATTATATAAAATATTATCGAATACCTGTTGATGATAGCGGTAATAAACATGATATTGAAGATTTTTATGAATATACTATGAAATTATTGCCAATAATTAGCAGTGAATATTCACAGGGAAGACATATATTGGTTCATTGTTTGGCAGGTGTACAAAGATCTGCAAGTTTTATTGTTGCCTTTTTAATGTATCATTATAGAAAACCATTAGATGAAATGATGAAATATGTTCTACAAAAAAAACCAAATGTATTCTTTTTTGGGGAGAAAAATAACTTTATTGAGGCACTTAAAAAGATTGATGAAAAATTACATAATAAAAAAAATTGAAAAAATATTATTAATTATGATTTAGACATATAATACTATATATACTATGAACTCTATAAAGAATATTGAAGATCCAGATACTTTTAGAAAAAATATCCGAACAAAAATTAATGAATTAGTGAATAATGAAAAAAATTCAACAAATATTGAAATAGGAATACATAATTGGACTATTAAAGAAGCATCTGCAAGAAAAGTTGTAAAAAAATGGGATAATCCTTATTTTATAACTCTTTATTTGGATCGTTTAAAAAGTATTTTTATAAATTTAAAAAATGGAAAGATTATTGAATTGTTGAATGACAAAACTATTAGCGCAAAATATGTTGCCACCATGACACATCAAGAGATGAATCCGCAAAGATGGGATAAATTAATTCAAGATAAAATCAAAAGAGATAAAAATAAATTTGAGACTAATATAGAGGCAGCTACTGATACATTTAAATGCAGAAAATGCCAATCAAAAAAATGTACTTATGTACAAGTACAAACACGATCAGCGGATGAACCTATGACGACTTTTGTGACGTGTATTGATTGTGGTAATAGATGGAAATGTTAAATATGCAAAGATGTAAAGGATTAACTATTGTAATAACAGATATTGATAATAAATATAAATATTTTCTATATTTATTATATGTTTATACCTAAAATTATTTGGGGGATTTGGTGTGATTTTAATAAGAATGAAGATGGTGTATTAAATGAAACACTAAATTTTTTTATTGACAGAATAAAACAACTTCATCCAACATGGCAAATAAATATTATTACTAAATGGAATGTGCTACTTGATTATGTTAAAAATGAAAATACTATAAATGAATTATTAAATAATTCTAATATTTCAGCAGCACATAAATCTGATATGATAAGGTTTTTTTTATTAAAAAACTTTGGAGGTGTTTGGTTAGATGTTAGCACATTTTTGATTATATCTTTAGATAGTTTAATAGAACAACCCAACACAGACTTTATATGTTATTATGCAAACGAATTTGATGTAAGAGAATGGTTTTTAAAGCCATTGTCTGAAATGTATGAAGATGTTGCATACTCTGAGAGAATAAAAACATGGGTTGATTATGAAGAAAATATAATATCTTTAAAAAATAAGGATATTAATTTTATTCCAGAAAATTATTTTATTTGTTGTAGTAAAAATCATAAAATATCCACAATAATTTATAATTTACTTGAAAATTTTTGGGCTAATAATTTAAAATTAATCGTTAATAAAAATACATTGTGTTTTTATTTAAATAAGTATATGATTGAATTAATGGAACAAGTTTTTAATACAAATATATGGGAATTTGATTTAATTAAAAAATTTAATGTTAAAAGTTTTGACGATAGAAATTTTCGTTTATTATCAAATGTCTTAGAATGTAGTTATTTTTTTAATTATTTACAAATGTATATTGCAATAGAAAATTATTGTATGGAAAATAAACCATACAATACTATATATAATATTATTAACGAACATTTACCAAACACTCAAGCTTTTAAAGATTTATGTATAAGAAACGCATGTCAAAATATCATAATATCATTTGAAAATAATAAACCTAATATATTGCTATTATCTGCTTCTTATAATAGGGCAGGAAAATGGTCTGATAAATTAGAAGAGAGATTGTCATGGGATAATACATACTTAGGGACAAAATTAGCTTCTATTTCAAATAATAAACAAGCTCAACAATTATTAAGAGAATTAAGCCAAGAAGGATTTATGCAATTTAAGTTTAGTTCGTATACTAGAAATAGTAAAATAATTCCTGTTTTAATGAAATGGTATGGTAATCAAATAGGAGGAAAACGAAAAAAAAAATCTAAAAAACATAAAAAACGAGTAACAAAAAAAAGAAGAAAAACTTTACGCCATAGATCATTTTAAGTGTCAAAAGGTGTTAAAATATAATAAAAAATAATAATAAAAAATAATAATATTATATTATTTTTTATTTTAATAATTTCTATTTACTTAGATTCTTGTCTAAGAAGACAAATTTGTCTTTGCAATATTCTATAATTTAATTTAATTCTATCATATGCAATGATTTCATATCTTTGATCCATGAGATCTTCAAAAAACTCAAATGTAAGATCATTATACTTATCTATAATATTGTTATAATTATACCAAGTAATACTGCATTTTCTATTTGAAATAACATTTTTCACAAATTCTGTCATATTTTTGCTTGTATTATAAGCAAATACATAGGGAACTCCCCTATAAAGTCTAATATCACCACGTTTACCAAAAACAACATATTTATCAATCATTTCATCGTACATGATAAATAATCTTGAATCAACTATTGCATAATCTGCTTCATCTCTTTCTTCAATGCAAATAATCATTTTACTATCATGTTGTAAATCGCTGTCAATATATTCTTTAACAAATTCCATCTTATAATATACATATCATAATTGTTTTTATATTATTTTATATAATATAATATATTGTCTGATTTAATAATGACCACATAAATATTATAAATAAAATTGAAATAATAAATTAAAAAGTATTAATAAGTAAATATATAGTTATATAAAGATGAGTTATTTTAATAATAGTGATAGTGACGAAGATTCCAGACATTCAAGTTATGGTAGTAATAGTGATTCTGATTCAGAAAGTGATAATGAATTTATTGTTGGTGGAGCCAACGACAAAAGTAAGAGTAAAGAATATTTAGCGTCTTTACATCCGGATGATATTCCTTATGATGATGAAGATGAAATAGAAAATAATGAAGATATAGATGAAATAGAAAATCCAGAAGAAGAAACGGAAGAACAGGAACAAGAAGATGAAGATGAAGATGTTGATGAACCAAAAAGTAAAACTATTAAAAAGAACGTAAAAAATATTCCATCTAATTTTAAATTGGAAAATGCGGATGAAGAAGAAGATTCAGATGAAGATCCTGAAGGAGAAGATTATTTGAAAAAATTCAATCAAGAATTAAATAAAAATTATATTATGAATTTTCATCAAGAATCAGTATTACAAAATTATGATGAAATATTAAAAATGGCACGAGTTGTAAGAGATAAAGACGGAACTATTATAGATCCTTTTCATAAAACTTTACCTTATTTAACAAAATATGAAAAAACAAGAATCATAGGACAAAGAGCAAAACAAATAGATAGTGGAGCCACAACTTTTGTAAAAGTACCAGAAAATGTAATTGAAGGATATCTTGTTGCAGAATTAGAATTAAAAGAAAAGAAAATACCTTTTATTATTCGTAGACCATTACCAAATGGAGGCAGCGAATATTGGCACGTAAAAGATTTGGAAAATATAATGTTTTAATTTATTTATATAACATATATAAAGACAATTAGATATATTATAATAATATAATGGCAGCTATTGGTGAACTATTTAAAAATTTAAGTAAGAATAATATTTTTAATGAAATATGCAAAAAAATGGAAAATGGATTATCAAATAATCAGGTGATTGAAGAAGCTATGAACAATGAAGAATTAATTACAGAATTAAAAAATATTTTAGATGACGTAAATATTATTAAATCTAAAATGGAAATTATTATTGGACAAAAAAGAAAGGGAATAGAAAAACAAAAAGAAAAACTAGTACAGAATAATAATACAAATAATAATAATAATAAATCAGACCAAAATTCAGAAAAAGAAATTAAAATGAATAATGATGAATTTTCTTTTTTCAAGAATAAGCCACAAAATAAAAATAATGTTACATGGATAAATGATAAAACTTATATTGAGCAAAATGGATTAAATTTAAAAATGGTATATTTTATTGAAGATAACGAATTTGTTATGGTATATTAAAATAAATAATAAATATGTATATATTATTTATTTTTTATTAAACTTGCTGATTATTTGTCCAGGTAGAATCGCATGTGGAGCATAAGTAAAGATATTCTAAATTAGTATCATCATATCTGATATAGATAATTTCTCTTGGTTCGTTACTTGTATTTGTTAAACATTCTGCATTTGGACAAAGTATGTTATTTATTCTTGGCAAAGTTGGATCTAACTTTGTATATTTTGTTATATTTTTAATTTTTTTATTCGAATTTTTCAATTGAACGTTAGAAACAATAAATGCTTCATTTCCGGAAATTTCACTTAAATTTTCATTTTCATGTCCACAATTACGGCAATAATAAATTAATTTATTCGTATTATCCTCAGAAATACGAATGTAATACATATTTTGACATTTAGTACAGAAGTGCATAGTATATTATAATAATTATATATTTATATTATTATTATAATTAATTAAATTTCAATTTTATTTATAATTATTTATTTATGTTACTATGATATTCTAACAATTCTTTTTTTAAATTTGGATAATTCATCTTTACAAAATTATTATATAATTTTATCAAAAAAGTTTCGTCTTCGACCACTAAATTGTTTTGAATTATATAATCAATACGTTCAATTACCTTTGGAAAATTTAAAAGATATTTTTCTTTTATTACAGGATAAAAATACTGAAATCTTTCTTCAATATTATTTTCCTTTGACAAATGCATAAATGCAAACAAATAATTATTATATTCAACCATTTTATGATATTCATTGAAATCCTGAGAATTTTTCGTAATGCCAGGTTCATTTAATAAAGGTTCTTTAACAAATAGAGTTGCTAACGTAAGTAGAATAGTTGAAATAGTTTGGCAAGAAGACCACTTGTCTCCTTCCCAAGTATTTAAAATAGAAACACAAACTTTTCCATTCATATATAAATTAGGATTAAATCTACATTTTCCATTATTTGTACAAAATGTTACCTTTGGAGGAGTATATGGATAATCGTAAGGAAAATCAAATTGAAAAAAATAATTGCCGCCTAGATAAGGAGTATCTTCTGGACCAATAATTAAGGCATATCCTTTTAACATATCTTCTTCATCGTGTTTATAAAATATATTGTGATCATTTAACGGGTTTTTTATTATTTCTTTCACATCTTTTAATAATCTATGTATAGTATCTTTTGTTATTAATTTATTAGAAGGTATTTTTGCACTCATAAATATATATATTTTTTATATTATATTTATATCATTTTCCGATATTCTTATTTTTAATTTTAATTTTTAAATAAAAAAAAAACTGAAATAGAAATATAGTATCTATATAATATAACTATGATTCATATGAGCGAAGACACAAAATATAAAGACCTGAAAGAATTTTTATCAAAGCATGGTAGTAAGAAAAATGATGGCTCTGATGAAAAATTAGAAATTACTCATACTAGAATAGCAGATAAAGATTTAAATATATTTGGAGGTGCTTATCATATTCCAAATGACGAATTAGAAGTATTTCGAAAATTGTATTATAACCATGTGTTTGTGAATAAAAATAAAGAATATTTGACAGAAAAACAATTAGATGTGAATGGTCCAATTTTAGTGGATTTTGATTTTAGATATGGTGTGGATATTACTGAAAGAGTTCATACGCAAGAGCATATTCAGGATATGATTTATTTATATTTAGATGTTTTAAAAGAATTATTAGTTTTTAGAGAAAATGAAAGCTTTCCAATATTCATTATGGAAAAGCCAAATATTAATAGAGATAGTGAAAAAGATTTAGTTAAGGATGGAATTCATATGATTATCGGTATACAAATGGATAGGACTTTGCAAGTTATGCTTAGAGAAAGAATAGTTGCAAAAATACCTGAAATATGGGATCTTCCTTTAATAAATGATTGGAATAGCGTATTAGATGAAGGTATTAGTAAAGGATGTGTAAATTGGCAATTATATGGTTCTCAAAAGCCCGGACATCAATCTTATAGATTAACTTATCACATAAATGCATGTATAGATTTGAATGATAATGAATTTAGAACAAAACCATGTTCTATAAAAGATTTTGATTATGAAAGTTTTAAATTATTATCAGCTCAATATGATAAGCATACTAAATTTGATATTAATCCAAAAGTATTTGAAGAATATGAAAATTTAAAAAATTCTAAAAAAAGCAAACCTAAAACAGCGACTAGACCAAAAATACAATTAGTATTGGATAATGATGATAATGATGATAATGATGAAATTGATATTAATAATATAACAGATATTGGTAAATTAACTCGAGCAATGGATAAAATATTGAATAATTTAAAAACAAACGAATATCATGTAAGAGAAATACATCAGTATACTCAAATATTACCTGAAAAATACTACAGACCAGGTTCTCATTTATTAAATAGACAGGTTGCATTTGCACTAAAACATACAGACAATAGATTATTTCTATCTTGGATTATGTTGAGAAGTAAAGCAGCTGATTTTGATTATTCAACTATTCCAAAATTATATAATGATTGGAATAAATATTTTAATGTCAGACCTGACGGAATTACCAAAAGATCTATTATATTTTGGGCTATGCAAGATGCTTATGAAGATTATCAAAGAGTAAAGAAGTCAACTGTTGATTATTTTATTGAAGAGACTCTTCTAAGAACAACAGAATGTGATTTTGCAAATGTTTTATATTATATGTTTGGAGAAAAATATGTGTGCAGTAGTATAGTTCATAAACATTGGTATGTTTTTAGAAATCACAGATGGGAATTTGATGAAGGTCAAACATTAAGAGCGGCTATTTCAAAGGATGTCTTTACAGTTTACCAAGATAAATTAACTCAATATGTAGTTGAACTTCAAAATCATACATCAAATGATGAATTTCATGAGAAAATGCAAAGAAAGATTAAAACTTTGGCAGAAGTGTCAACGAAATTAAAAAGAACAAATGATAAAAATAATATTATGCGAGAAGCCATGGAATTGTTTTATGATAAAGATTTCAGTAAAAATAGAGATTCAAATAAATATCTATTATGTTTTAATAATGGTGTGGTTGATTTTAAAAATAAAGTATTCAGACAAGGTTTGCCACAAGATTATATTACAAAATCAACAAAAATAGATTATGTTCCTTTTGAATCAATTCCAAAGAATATAAATAATGGTGAATTGTATATCGAGCAAGTTAAAACTTTTATGGAACAATTATTTCCTCTTAAGGATTTGTGCAGATATATGTGGGATCATTTGGCTTCTTGTTTAATTGGAGCAAAAAAGGAACATGTTTTTAATATTTATCGAGGTAGTGGAAGTAATGGTAAATCGATTTTGACTGATTTAATGACGCAAACTCTTGGAGAATATAAGGGAACAGTTCCCATTTCATTAGTAACTGAAAAAAGAAGTAATTTAGGAGGAACTACTTCTGAGGTTGTACAATTAAAAGGAGTGAGATATGCAGTTATGCAAGAGCCTTCAAAAGATGCGGTTATTAATGAAGGTATATTAAAAGAATTAACTGGAGGTGATCCAATTCAAGCAAGAGCATTATATTGTGATAGTGAAATATTTGAACCTCAATTTAGTTTGGTTGTTTGTACAAATGTTTTATTTGAAGTAAAAAGTATGGATGACGGAACTTGGAGAAGAATGATGTTGGTTGACTTTTTATCAAAATTCTATAGTGAAGGAGAAATATGTACTGATGATACAAAATATGTATTTCCAAAAGATAAAGGATTAAAAGAAAGATTGCCATTATGGGCTCCAATATTTGCAAGTATGTTGGTTAAGAGAGCTTTCGAAACTGAAGGTGAAGTTAAAGTGTGTGAAGAAGTAATTCAAGCATCTAAGAAATATAGACAGAATCAAGACTTTATCAATGGATTTATCAGCGAAAAGATTATAGTTCAGCCAGGAAAATCTGTCGGAAAAAGAGAATTGAATGAAACTTTCAAGGATTGGTTCTTGATGACTTATGGAAATAAAAGAATGCCAAAATTAACAGAATTAGAAGAGGCTATAATTAAGAAATATGGTCAGAAAAACAGAAATAATAAATGGTTGAATATTGCAATAAAATATGATGAAAATGAGAAGGATGATATGGATGAATTTGAATAATAATATTTATAATAAAAAATAATATGACATAATTATTTTTTATTTAACGATATCTTCTGGATTTTCTTCTATGTTTTCTTGTTTTTCTATGTTTTCTTGTTGATCTGCTTTTTCTTCTTTTTCCGCCAATAGTCATTTTACTAAACTTACCAGCTAAAGTTGTTTCTATTTCTAACGCAGCATCAGCCTGAGCAACGGCAGATTCATCTGCAACTATGAAACTAACATTATTTCCGAATAAATTTGTTAGTTCATCCATATCGGTTGCAGTTATATTTTGTATAATTTTATGATATATATCTCCACTTCTTATACTTCTTATATATTTATATCCAGCTGGAGGTGGAGTACCCTTTGGAAGTTTTAACACAACTATTTTTGTTTGTCCCATATATATATATATTTGTATAAAATATTAAATAGTATTATATACATTTTTTGGCAAATATGATAATACCCATAAATAAAAATCATAAATTTTTTTACCAAACCAGTTCAATAAATAAGGCATTGCAGCTATAAATATTACTAAAAATAATCTAACAAAAAAGTTTATTTCTGACTTAAAAAATAAAATAAAAATGCATAAAATTACGGCTATCGCGTAATACACAACATACAATATATTATAATAATATTCTAAATTTACAAGTTCCTCTGATTCATAATACGTTTTTCTGTCATTAGTCAATATATCATTATTTGACACACGTATATTTCTTTCTAAATCCTTATTTTCTTTTCTATAGCCGGAATATAATTCTTTTGTATTTTCTGAATTTATTAAATTTGTATTGTAATAATAATTCAATGTTTCCGTCTTTTTTACTTGATTATCAAATTGATCTCTTAATATATCTGTAATTTTTTTGGCCTTTTCTTCAAGTTCTTTTTCTTGTATTTCATTATAATATGCCTCACCTTTTGTGAATGTGTAATATTTTTTCTTTGTTTCATCTAATTTTATCGGGGCCGTTTGTACATTCACTTCGGCATCTAAATAATCCTGTTTTAATTTATCTTCCGTTTGTTGTTTTTGACAAGTTGGACCACAAAGCAACGATGATGTCGATTGTTGTAATAAAGCATTAATTTGATTATAAGTATCTTGTTGTTGTTGTAATGTAATATTGCTCGAAGAATTAGACATTTATGTTGTATATTTGTTAGATTATAAAATAATGAATATACAAAAAATCAGATTGTAAAATTATATATTTTCTTAAGAAAGTATATAATGAGTTTTGAACAACAGATACAACAATGGGTTGCACTTGATAATCAATTGAAGTCTCTTAATGATAAGGTAAAAGAGTTACGTGATAAAAGAAATACATTAACTGAAACAATTCAGTTGCATGCCCAAAAAAACAATTTATCAACTAGCACGATAAAGATTAGTGATGGACAACTAAAATTTACAAAAGTTAAAGAGACACAACCTTTAACTTTTAAATATTTAGAAAATTGTTTAACAGAGATTGTGAAAAATAAAGAACAGGTTGAAAAGATTATGGATTATATTAAAAATAAGCGTGAAGTTAAATATAGTGATGAAATAAAAAGATTCTATAATAAATAAATAATTATGCAAAAAAATACATTTATAAAATTACATGTACAAATATAAATTATAGTAAATCTATTTTATCAGAAACATTATTTTTGTAAAATTCATATATAGTATTCTTTAATACTATTTTAAAATGTTGCAAATTGTGTATAATTATCTGTAAATGGTTTGACCCCTGATGTTGAAAGTTGTTTTGTTTTTTGAGTATTGTTATTATAAGAATATTTACTGAAAATATTACCAACCATTGATTCCGTCACATTTGTTTGTGTAGTGGGGGTGGCGGTTGTGGATGTTGTTGTCGCATCAGTGCTACCGGTGCTACTGGGATTTGTTACGCTACCAGGAATACACATATTTTTTGTTTCGTCGTAAGTTGTGCCTTCATAACAACATCCTGAACCGATGCAAGTCATAGTTGGCATTGACCATGGACTATTACTCGAATCTACTGGAGCAATCGATGCATTTTGTAAAGGAGCATTTTCTTGATAAAAGGCCCAATCATATTCATCATAATTCATGTTGTCTCTATTCCAAATATCCACCAAATTACGGCCTAGAAAAATAATACCGGCAACTATTATCAAACCCGTCAATATATTATACAATATATCTGGCAATAGTCCATTATTGTACATTATTGTTAAAAGTATAATAGGAATACAAGTAAAGACAATTATTTTCATGGTTTTAGAATGAGAACTATATTGTTTTCCAAAATAATTATTTATTTCAACCAATCTTATCTTATTATTTTTCTCTTCTTCCAAAGCCTTTAATTTTCTCTTTGAATTATTCAATTCATTCTCAACTATTTGCACTGCAATCATTTGTTCATCCAAAGTGTTTCTTGTATTAGATGCATTTTGTTGTAAAAATCCATACATATTTTTTAAATTGTCGTAAAGATTTATTCTCATTTGGGATATTTGGTTAATTTTATTAATAATCGATTGTTTTTCTTCAGCGGTTAATTTACCATTAAAAGAATTTTGTTCTAAATTATCATATAACTCCTTTTCATATTGCTGTAAGTTTTTGATATCTTCCAATGTTTTTTCATTACCCGATTGAAGATTGTTTAAATCATCACTTGTCATATTTATATTTGTATCTGTAGTTGTCATAATTTATTATTATATAAATTATAACAATATAATTAAATATTTATTTTCTCATCGAATTAATCGTAAAAATAGTCAAAAGAATAGCTAAAATACTCCATCCCACATATTGGTAATTCTCTTGTAATGCAATAAGATTGCTATCATTTATCATTGCCTTTAAATCATACATATTTAGATTGGCACTATCATTGCTCATATTTGTCATTCCTTCTTTTTCTTTAGATTCGAGCATATCAAGTTTAGATTTTATGTTATTATACATGTTCAAATTCGCCATCATTCTGTTCTTATCAACTCCCATTTTTTCATTTATTCTTAAACTATCATTTTCAAGATATGTTATTTTTTGATTAATCTTTTGGGCTAAATCATATAATTCTTGTTTAAGTTTCGTTAAATTATTCTTTTCGTCTGAAGAAGTTAAATTATATGTGCAATCCGTGTCTTCTGTCATAGTCGATCCTTTCACATAATTTGCGTATTGTATCGAATCAATATTATTTATCTTTGTTGATCTGCCACATCCTTTTGCATTTTTTACGTTTGGAATACGAGTCGATAAATTAACACCAATGCTTCCCTGTTTTTTAGCGACTGGATATGTATTTGAATTTTTCAAATAACATATATTATTATTGTAATCAAAAGCAACGCCTGCACAACTATCATTGTTTATACATTGAGTTTTACAATCATCCTCATTAATTCCAGTTAATGGAGCATCTAACAAATCATTTCCTGGAGAATCATAATTTGTATTTGTTAAAAAATTATTTGAATATGAAAGCATAGATGAAGGATATTCTCTCAAGTTTGAATTTTGATCAACATATCCAATTTTACCCAATAAAGAAACATCTCCAGGATTTATTAATTCGTATATTGCATTTACCATACTTGATCCAAATAATTTGCCGTCACTATTTTCTACACATGTTTTCTTATTTGTAAAAGTATACAAAACTAAATTTCCGTCTGTGCCCATAACCAAACGTAAATTACCCGTATTTGATCCAATCCATTCACCTGGCCCCAATACTTGTCCGCTTTGCATATAGTTTATTCCATATTTACCATTACTTGCAACATAACTTGGATCTGATATCTGTTGTTTTCCATTAGTATTAGTTGCCCATATTGCTTCTGAGTTATTCTTATATATTATCATATTTCCGTCATCTTGTATTGCCAACTGATATACACATGCGGCAGAATCTGGAATTAATTTTTTATATAAATCATAACTTGAATTTTGCTGCATTCCAGATACGTCCGCTTTTAGCCAACATCCATTGTTTGCATTTTTATTCCAAACAAAACCTTTACAATTTGAATCTGAATTGCATGTCTGTTGACATTGATCTATTGACATTGGAGTTAAATAATTTATATCGTTACCTCCAGAATCAAAACCGGTCGATTGCGAATATCCTTGACTGCAAGAAGCATCTGCCTGGGTTTTAAATATAACATTACCATCACTTGAGGTCAACACTAAACTTCCATCATTTGTTAATGATATGCTTGATCCAGGATAACCTGATGTATTTGAGGACCATATTGCAACGGAATCATATGGCAATGCTTGACCATATTTAGTTGAATTATCTAAATCATTGCTTACCATACACATAGCCTTTCCATCAGACTGCATATCTTGCATTCCAAAATACTTATATCCATTATTTAATGCATAATTTTGACAATTATCATAAGAAGTATATCCGACCGCATTTGGATCCCATATCATTGCCCTATCGTCTGTATCCGCATAACAACCAACATATTTTGAACTTGGATTTGTTGCGACATCACTAACGTACACATTTGTACCTTCATATCCACAAGATTGGCCAGCAGTCATATATTGTCCTGCCAATAAATTTGGATCAGTTGGTATCATTTTGCCAGGATTATTTGCAGTATTTGTTCCATCAACGGGAATATTTGTCCAACCGGAAGGACATCCATTTTTTCCTGAAGTTGAATTAAAAGTCTCCATGTCCGGATATAATTTATAAACGCCCATATTTGTAACGTAACCTACTTCACCTTTTTGCAATTTTACGTTTTTATTTAAATATGGATTTGTTTTTGGATCTATTCTTTTTAATTGTTGTTGTATTTCAGATGCATATTTTTTTTCATAACTAACATATTCTTTCATTTTGGCATTAAATTCGGCTTCTAATTTTTGCAACTCGACTATCTCTTGCTGATTTAATTTATCTGTATTTTTTGCTTCTTCGCTATTTTCCGCAAGAATATTTGTAAATCCTTCAAGCGAATTATTTTTCTTTCTTCGTTCAGATCTATTGACAGATTTTTTTATTTTGTCTTGATATTTAATAAAACTATTTCCCTGTCTCAATGAGATTTCCAATAATTTATCCATATATTATATTATTATAAGTAAATAGAATAAAATAATATAAACTAACTATGCCCTAAAACTATTTTATAAATAATATCTTGTGTATATAAAATAAATTATCCATAATATCATAAGTATTATTAGTATGTTAGTTATAATACTGGAAGAATCAGGATAAAACATGTGTTTATAAACAGAGAACACTAACAATATTGCCAATATTGTCCACATATAATATTTATCATTTTGCTGGGTTACATATAATGTTTGGTCTTGATAATTTGCAGTTTCTGATACATATTGTTTATATAGTTTATCAAGTTCTATTTTTTCCACAAGAAGATTGGAATAATAATTTACCAATTCCTTTTGTTTGTTGTTTTTTTCTAAAGTTTCCTCTTGAATCGTTGGCATAATTTCATCGAACGTATCATTTATTTGTTCATTTAATTTTATAAGTTTTGTGTTTAATGTCTTTAATACAATAATATTCTCTGTTAATACAGGTATAATGGCATTATCTTCCTCCAGACCTTTGGCAATACTTCCTTCTCCAGTTCTCGTCCAACAATATTCTTTATTTGAATTAAAAGTTGCTCCACTACACTTTTCATCGGTTGCACACATTGATTCACATTCCTTTGCTGAGCTAACACTTCCTTGTTTTAATCCGCTTTGTCCCCAAAAACTTCTGCCAGGTAAATTTACAAATTTTGGAGTTGACTCGTCCATATTTACTGGCTGTACATTAAGATTACTAATATATGTTTTATATGCTTCTTCATATTGATTTAATAAAACATTATATTCTTTTTCTAGGGCTTGTAATTGAATAAATTGTGAGTTTTTATCCTCCATATTATATACTATTTTAATATTATTTAACATTTTATATATCTTCTAAAATGAAATCCTGATAAAAAAGATAAAAACATTAATAATGAAAATCCATAATAATTATTCATTGGAATCACATTTGTATTGTTTAATTTGTAAAATATATTTTCTTTTTTATTATATGCCCTCAATTCTTTTCCATATGTTTCGATCAAATTAATTTTTGGAATTTCATGATTTATAAAAGGATTTACAGAAGGTGGTTTAAATATTCTTTTTTTAATTGACAATAAACTATCGATAATCATTTAAATATATATAAAAATATATTTAAATATATTATTTTATTTGCATTATTTTTTAATAGTTCGTTTTTTGAATTTATTCTTATAATATCTTTTAGTATATTTTCTAGATCTATTTAATTTTTTTGTGCGTTTGTTGTTTTTTCTTTTTATTTTATATTTACTTGTTCTTCTTTTGCCTCCTGTTGGAAAAGAAACAAGTGCTTGTATTGTTATCGGTAATGTGCCTAACCCCATAACTAATTGATTTGGATCATTTAAAATTCTCCCCCCAAAAATAAATTTAACTATTCCTCCTTGGGTTTTAATTATATCTTTATTCATTAAATCATTTAAAAATATATTTTTTAACATATCTATCGTTGTTTGTTCATTAACGCTATAAGTATAATCGATATTTTTATATTTAATAGATATTTTATTATTATCCTCAACTATTGATTCAACTTTTTCTTCTGACAATGTATTATTGTCACATATTGGTGTCATGGGAATATAAATGTATACATCTATTGGACTATCTGGTTGGCAATGATCGGCACTTATATCGCCAGGAATATAACTTGAAGACATAATACCAGGCAATGTTTCTCCAGTAAATTTTAATGATAACAAGTGAATCATATATGGCATTTTCATCAAAATATCAATATCGGACATCTTAATCAATATTTGTCGAGGAATTATGCTTGCCATGTACAAATAACTTACAGATTTATCAATATTATCCAAATTTGTGTAATCAAAACTTTGCAAAACACCTGAAGTGTTATATTTATTATATCCGCACGAATAACATTTATATTTTATATTATTTTCTTCAGCGCTTTGCTTTGAAATATATGAATATTTTGTATAATAATATTGATTATCTAATTCTATACAAATATTATCACTATCTTGTGCCAAATATTTCGATATCGTTAAATCATTTTGGTCTGGTTCAACAATACTTGTTCCTTTCGCATTTACATTTACCAATGGCATTTCCTTCGATAAATTTTCAATAATTTTTACCAAATCATTCCATCCATTATGATTTGCATAATCTATTGCAGAAGATCCTGAATCATCTGCTATGAAATAATTGCTTTTATAATCTAATTCCAATAATCTTTTTGCGATATTATAATTATTACGTTGACACGCAAATATTAAAGCCGTTTTATTTTCTTTACAAATCACGCCTGGGTTTGATTTTCCTGTATCTATTAATTTTAACGCAATGTCTTCTTTATCTCCAAGAATACAATAAATTAAAGCGGTATATCCAAAATCTTTCGTTATGGATATTGAATTTGATCTTCCGCTATCAATAAGTTTATTTATAAATTCAATGCAAAAAGGCGTATTTCTATCAAACGCGCAAGCATATATTAATGGTGTTGTTCCTGATGCATTTGCAATGCCGATATTTTTTACTCCAAGATTTAATATATCAAGTGATAATTTAAATTCACCATTTTGTGCTGTGTATGATAATGCAGTCATATTGTCAACGGATATTTGGTCTGGAGCAAAATCTTTTCCTGATTTCATAATTAAATCTGTCATTTCATGGTTTTGAATAAGTATGCTCATTAAAAAAGCAGTTTCCATATCATTATTTACTGAATCAAGTAATTCTTTCCCAGTGCTCATGTACAATTTAGCCAAATCATTTTCAGTTAAATATACCAAATACATAAAAATAGTATTTCCAAATTCGTCTCTTGATTTCCAATTAAAATTATTTGTATCAATTGCTTCTTTTATTTGTTTTCTAAGTTCTTCACTTTTAGCATTATCATTTGCATCCTTTGATTTTTCTAATTCTATGCATAAAGGTATAAGATTAATTTTAGAATCAACATTTTCCTCTTCAGGTTCAGGTATATCCGATTGAAATAATGCTCTTTGTATGGAAGTTTCTGTTGGTGTAGATTGAATTCTTGTTCTAACTCTTCTGCGATTAGGTGTATTTGAGTTTTCATTCTCGGGAGTTTCTGGAGTATTTTCTGTTCTTGCCCTTACTCTTCTTCTTGTTGGAGTTTGAATGTTATATTCATTATTTATATCTCTATTAGGGCTTCTGTTATTATTATTATCATTATTCATATTTATGTATATTTATATATTTATATGCATAAAATAATTTAATATTTATTTTTCTTTTTTATTGAACGTCTTTTTTTATTTTTATATTTGAGAACTCTTTTTTTTGTATATTTTCTTTTTTTCAATATTTTTTTTGTGTGTTTTTTATTTTTTATTTGACGTTTTATTTTTTTTGTATATCTTTTACCTCCTGTAGTTGGAGGAGGAAAAGAAATCATTGCCTGTATCGTTATCGGTAAAGTACCTAAACTTATAACCAATTGATCATTATTGCTTAAAATACGTCCTCCAAAAATAAACTTAACATTACCTTCCGTCTCAATAATACCTTTATTTATTAATTCCTGAGAAAACATTTGTTTTAATAGTATAATAGTTGTTTGGTCATTAACATTTATGGGATAGTCAATATTTTTGTATTTTATAATTACTTTACTATTATCAATCGCAGATTCTTCCACTTTAGCCGCACTTTCTCCACAAAATGGTGAAGTATATATAATACCATAAACATCTATGGATGTATCGGGCTGACAATGATCTGCACTTATATTTCCATAAGAATAATTTTCTGACATTATGCCAGATATTGTAAACCCGCAGTTGACTAATGAAAACAAATTTAACGGAATATTAGATGTCATTAATTCATTTATATAATCTTCTTCAATAAGTATTTGTCTTGGCAATATAGACGCTAAACTAAAATATTTAGTATGTTTTTTGACGTTTTTATCTGAATAATAATCATAACTTTGTGGGTTTCCTAGACTATCGTAAGTATTATATCCGCTTGTTATACAACGATATTTAATATTTTGTGCATCATTAAATTGTCTATCGATATATGTATATTTTGTATAATAATATTGTCCATCAACTTCTATACAAATATTGTTCATCGATTCTCCAAGATATTCTGCTATGGTTTTATCATTATCGTCCGGATCAATAATACTTACCCCTTTATTATTTATATTAACTTTTTTTAATGAATTATCAATATTAGTTATTTTATCGACTATATCGTTCCAACCATTTTCTTGAGCATAAAATTTAGCATCAGATGAAGTACCAGGAAATTTTGCTTTAAAATTACTTTTATATCCAAGTGATACTAATTTATTTGCCACATCGTAAATGTTATTTATACATGCCAATATTAGTGCCGTTTCAAAATTATTATTAATAACTCCTGGATTTGATTTACCTGTGTCAATTAATTTTAATGCAATATTTATTCTTGGCTTCTTCATACAATACATCAAAGCTGTATTTCCTTCTGAAGATATAGCAATAGAATTTGATTTTCCAGTATCAAGTAATTTTATTATGAAATCATCTTCACAATTTGGATCTAAACAAGATAGCATTAATGCTGTCATACCAAAAGCATCTTGAACACCAAGATTATTAATTCCAGAATCAATAAGTTTAGATGCAATATCATAATATTGGTCTTTACAACACATATGGAATGCTGTCATGTTATCCATATTTACTTGATCTGGATTATAATTTTGTCCCGAATCCATAATCATATGCATTAAAGATCTATTACCACTTTTTACACAAAGTATAAAAGCCGTATCCATATATTTATTTGTTCCGGTCAATAAAGCGTTTCCTGTATTTATAAAATATGTAATCAAATCTGTTTCATCTATTTCTATTAATTTCATTAATATAGTATTGCCGTCATCATCTCTTTGATATGGATTATATTTACCTTTATTAAAAGATTCATCTTTTTGTGGATCATAAGGTCCTTTTTTTAAGGTATCAATGATTATATTTTTAATTGCATTAATTTCATTTTCTGAGTTAAAAAAACTAAATGTGGATATATCGCTTATTTCTGTAATCAACTCAATAATGTCTACCAATACGTTTGATGTTGGCATAGTTATATTTGAAGATACGTATGGAGAAGAAGGAGGAGAATCTCCCATATCAAGAAAAGTTGGAGTTACTGGAGAATTAGCTTCTGTGATTATATTTGTTCGATTATTTACTGGAGTAACCGATCCGAAATTTGGCTGTCTCATGGTTATTGGAGTATTTAGTGCAGATCCTTCAGTAGTTGGAGATCCAAATAAATTGTTTTGAAAAGATCTTATACTTCCCTGGGGAGGACTTGCCGGAATAAAATCTGGAGTCCCATGTGGAGATTCTGGACTTGGTGGAGCAGAATCATTTCCAAATAAATTATTTTGAACAGATCGTAAATTTCTGTTATTATTATTCATATATTATATAAGGATAAAATATATGTTATATATCTAAATATTATTTATATAGTATATTATTATAATATATATGTCAACAAGAAAAATTAAAGAAGCATTGGTGTATGAAAATAATTTAAGTAAACAACTAGAAAATATTACTCCAATAACTTTAGATAAATCAAATCGTTACTATAAATTTGTAAAAAGCAATCAAGAGATGGCATTAAATGATGCTGCTTTAGCCAAAACAAAAAAAGATTTAATTCTTTTACCTGTACCACCAAAAATTGAAAGAATAAATCCAATTACACCAAAAATAAAGTTCGTAAAAAAAGCAGGAAGAAAAAGAACAAGAAGAACAAGAAGAACAAGAAAAAGAAGAAAAACAAAAAAACATAAGAAAAGAATGTATTAATTTTACAATAATAAAAAAAGGTTAATTAAAATTTAATTACAAATAAAATATGAATTATTCAATAACCATTGGTATTTTATACGCTCCACAATAATCAGCAACCGCCGTCATTTCTGCTATTCCAATATGTCCTTGTCCAGCAAATGCGTGTCTATCTTTACAGCTTCCACAAATATCATTTGAATCATTATAATGAACTAATTTTAAATATCCTTTGCCATTAATTGTTTCAATATATTCCGATGGCTTATTTCCGCAAGCAAATACGTGGCAAGTGTCAACACATGATCCGATTTTAGTTGAATATTCTGGATTATTTAGCATTATTTTATCTATAAAATCAACATAATCAACTATATCTTTAAGCATTTCTGTTCCCTGACCCGCAGGGGTTTCAATTAATAATGGACAACTTTCATCTGTAACTTTCAATATTTCATTTATTGCAGAAACCATATTTTCTGTTGCGACGTCTAAATCTTGACTGGTAGATTTACCTACATGAACGACAACTCCGGCCGCGCCAAGTTCAACTCCATATTTCATTGTTTTTCGCATATATTCAATATTCCAATCGTCAGGTGTTTTTGTTGCCAAATTTATAATATAAGGTGCGTGAATGTATAATTTAATGTTATTATTTTTTACGTATTCTCCAGCAGCTTTTAGATCTTCTTCATTTAAATTTAATTTAGAAGTCTGATTTCCGCCAATAAATATTTGGTAAGGAACTTCAGGAATCATGTTTGTAACAGTTTCCATAAAAGTTTTTGATTTTTGTACATGTTTTCCGATCGAATAATAAGATATAAGTTCTTTTATATTGAATAAATCCAACATATTTATTGATGGTTGTTGCGTTTGTTTTTTAATAAGTTTTTTGGCTTTATCTTCTATTGCATTTAAAAATTTATCGCGTTTATTCCAATCTTCAATAACTATAATCTCACTTTGTAAAGGCAATACAAGAATTCCGTATTTGAAGTTTTTATTCAAAGCCATATAAGAGCATAATTGTTGCATAAAATATTTATGATCTTTTTCTAATTTAGATGTTGTTTTTACTTCAATAACTATTTCTGTACCAATAATTGCATCAGGATGTCCAACTATATTTTTTCCTGTTAACTCTTGATTTAAAATCATATCTTCAGGTTCATATCCATGTTTTCTTATAAATTCATGAAGTTTTATTTTTGTATCTTCAATCTTGTGCAAATAATCCAACGATGTTTTGCTATTATAAATTGCTGGCCTTTTTGATTCTTCAACGTGAGTCAAATTATCTCCAATTCCAGCAGCAGGACCAATATGATATGGCGACAATACAAATTTTTCAGTTAAAATTCCAACTTCGCTATATTTATTCTCGGCATATGAAGATAAAATTTTTGCAGGAAATACGCCTTTTGTATCTTCCGGAAGATTATATTCGGGCATATATTTTTCCAAACCACGACGGCCGTTGCCGCCAATTCCATCTAAAACTTGTCTAACTCGCATGCTCATTTTTGATTATTATATTGTATTATATATATCACTTTATATTATAAGTATTTTAATATCAATTTTATATATAAATATGATATTAATTATTTAAAGGTGTAAATAATTTATGTATTATACCAAAAGATATCAATATTGAAAGAAAAAAACTTATATTTTTATAATATTGTTCATTGTAGTTATATTTGGAATCATTAATCATCGTACCCGATCCATTTTGTGTATTATTTAAATTATTCATTAATTTCAACAATTCGCCATTCAACTTTTTTTCATTTCCTATTTTTTTATTGAGTAAAACCATATTTTTATTTATAATTTGCACATTATTTTCAATATTTTTGCCAACCATCAATATATCTTTATTAAGTTTTTCGAGTTGGGATTTAGATTCCATAAAAAAATGTTGATACTCATTTACTTCTGGATTTTTATTGTAAAATACATAATATTTTTTAAAATCTTCTAAAACAGAATGAAATTGTTCTTGTATTGAATTAATTTTTTCATCATATTCTATTGAATTATTATTTGTAAATATTTGGCTTTGCATATATATAGTATATTATATATTATATATATTATTTATTGTGTTTAATTATATTTTGTTTAAGTACTCGTGCATATTCTGTAATACTTTGTTGTGACTGCAGTTTTACTTGGACGAGTAATTTCACATATTTGACCCGGTCGAATTCCGATTAATTGCGCAACTGGATCAAATCTTGAAATCAAAGGAAGTTGTGTATCATCCATAATATTATATCTTTCTTTGAGTTTAACTTTTTCTGTTTCGCTAATTATTTTATGCTCAGGAACAAGAACATGATTTAATATATTAAATTGTAATCTTTTAATGCTAATTATAACAATAAATATTTTATCTTGTTCCCAAATATGTCTTAAATAATTCATAATCGTATCATTTGAATCATCCTTTGCAATAATATACAAAGTATCGTCTTTTTTTAATACTTCTTCAATATTAAATAAATCATCAACTATTTCTTGTATATTTTGTGGTCTAAGTGATTTTGCTAAATAATATAAAATATATGTTTTAGTTTTCTTTGCATCTGGATTTTCAACGTCTTCTGGAGATTTTTCAAGAATCATATCCAATTGTTTATTATTGAACATAGAATTAATATCATTTATGTTAAAACCAATGTAATCATTTACAATATAGTTTTGCTTTTCCATAATATCCAAAATAATTTTTCTGGACTTGAAGATAGAGGAAATAATGCTACTTGTGTTTTCAGTTGACATACTTATTTATTTAACTATAATAAAATAGTTTTATTATGTTTCAATTTTAAATTATAATTTTTTTAGTACCCCCATTTTGACTTTCTTCTGTTTCCTTCTTTTCTTCCTTTTCCGGTTCTTTCTCGACTTCAAATATTGATAATTTATTGTTTGTCGATGGAGATTCCGGATTGTACAATGGACTATTACTTATCGGATATGCAGGACTTGTTGGAGCATAAGCAGGACTTCCAGGAGGATATGGAGGACTTATTGGAGGATATGCAGGACTTGTTGGTGCATATGGAGGACTTTCAGCAGGGTATGGAGGACTTATTGGAGGATATGCAGGACTTGTTGGAGCATATGCAGGACTACCTGGAGGATATGGAGGACTTATTGGAACATATCCAGGAGGATATCCGGGTGGACTTCCAGGTGGACTTCCAGGTGGACTTCCGGGTGGGCTTCCAGGTGGACTTCCAGGAGGACTTCCGGGTGGGCTTCCAGGTGGACTTCCAGGTGGACTTCCGGGTGGACTTCCAGAAGGACTTCCAGGAGGAGTTCCAGAAGAACTTTCAAAAGAACTTTCAGATTGGCCAAATGTAGGCATTTCTTCTTCAGCATTTTTACCTGTAAATCGAATAGTATTTGTGATTGCTTTTATTTTACCTTCTTTATTCATATTTTCCTTTATTGATTTTACAATATTATCCACCATATTCTTTAATTGTTCAGTATTCTTTGGCTCTTCATCTATTGGCATATGTAATAATTTTTCAATATTGTTAGATTCATAAGATAAATTCATTAATTGGTCTACATTATCTTCTGTAATTATTTTCATTTGGATATTTAACACTTGTAATTCCTGTATTAAAAGTTTAAACGAATAGGGTATTCTTAATATACTAAATGAACGTCCATATTTGGTCATTACATCTAATACTTTACTTCCGTCAATATTATCTTTAAACACCAATGGGCCGTCCGCATCTGGACTTAAAAATAAATTTATAGATGGATTATATATTGCAATAGTTCCTGTCTTATTACAAATGGCCATGTAATATTCATCTCCTCTCACCAAAAAAGATTCGTTCAAAAAATAGGAAGCTCCGTGTGCCAAAATACCATCACGTTCCATTTCACCAACTCTTAAACCACCATCATTAGCTCTTCCTTGAACGGGTTGTCTTGTCAATCCAGTATTTGGACCTCTTGCACGATAATTTATCTTATCTTTTACCATATGTTTCAAACGCATATAATATGTTGGTCCAATAAATATTTCACTAAATAATTGTTCTCCACTCATCCCGTTATATAACATTTCGTTTCCACTATGATGATATCCTACCTTCGTTAACATTGGACCATAAACACTATAATTGGATCCTTTACTTGTAAATGCTGTGCAATCTCCATATGATCCGTAAGACACGCAAGCTTTTCCAAAAAGACATTCAACTAATTGCCCGATAGTCATACGTGAAGGCAAGGCGTGAGGGTTTATAATCAAATCGGGACGTATACCTTCCTTTGTAAACGGCATATCGTCTTCTGGTATAATTAAACCAATAGTTCCTTTTTGTCCTGCTCTTGACGCCATCTTATCTCCTATTGCAGGCAAACGTTCTTCGCGTACTCTTATCTTTGCTATTCTAAATCCTTCTTCTCCATCCGTCATGAAAGATTTATCAACAAATCCAAGCTGACCTTTCTTTGGAAAAGAAGAATTGTCAATATATTGATTCTTTCCGTCATTTACCGATTGCAATTTTCCAATTACAACTGTTTTATCATCCAATTCGGTATTTTCAAAAATTAATCCGTTACTATCCAATTTACTATAATCAAACCCTGCCTTTATACCAGCAATATCTTGTTTCGATTCAATATTTGCAAATGTAGAATTTATCGTCGAGTTATTCACCTTTGAACTTTCTTCTCTTGACTCGTACATTGAAAAATAAGTTGTTCTGAATAATCCTCTATCAACTGATCCCTTATTTATCAAAATAGCATCTTCCACGTTATATCCCGTATAACTCATAATTGCAACGATTGTGTTTACACCATAAGGTTGTTCTTCATTATTAATATACTCCAAATATCTGGATTTTATTAATGGTACCTGACCATAATTCAATATCACCGACATTTTATCGATTCTCATTTGATAATTAGTATGAAATACAGATACAGCTTGTTTACTTTGACCGCATGAAAATACATCTCTTGGCAATTGATTATGTTCAGGAAAAATAATACTATTTCCCATAACACCTAACATCATGGAAGGATGTATTTCAATATGGGTATAATATTTATTTTTCTTGAACTGCTCCAAATTATTTGCAATTAGTGCAGTTTCTTCTTCCGACGTGTCAATATAATCTATTATACCTTTGTTTTTATAAAATGTTTGCATAATATCGTCTTTATTTATATTGGGATACAATGTTTGAATATCGTACAAAATATTATTTCGAATATTGAAATTATCGTCGGCTTTATCCATAAATCCTGTTATTAATTGCTGCCAAGTAAATGTTTTGTCTTCTAATATTTGTTTTATTTTAGATTCTTCGTGACTTCCTCTTCCGTTTTCATCTTTATAGAAAATTGGGCGCAATAATCTACCGCTATCCGTGTAAATATAAATAATATTGCTTTCATAACTAAAAGATATACTCGTATAAATTGGAATTATTCCGTTTCTTCTTAATAATTTCATGGTACTGACTATTTCAATTGGATTGTCTACCATTCCTATCCAATTTCCGTTTACCAATACTTTTGTTCCTCTCCTTATATAATTTATCGTACATTCTTGCAATACTTTTAAATTCGTGTTAGTTCTTAACCATTTAATAATTGGATAACTACTTCCTCCATTAGATATTGCTGTACTTATTGCCATATGTTTATGCAAACCTACATTACCACCATCTGGCGTATCGACCGGATCAATAATTCCGTATTGCGAATTATGGAGCAAATGTGGCCCAACGACTTTGGAAGTTGCATCTAAAGGTAAATTGATTTTTCTTAAATGGGAAATAAAAGTGAAATAGGAAAGACGATTTAATGACTGAACCAATCCCAATTTTTTATTTCCTTCACTTCCCCAACTTCCCTTGAATCCCTTTTTAAATCCGTTTTCCAAAGTTCTATCTTTAAAATATTCCTTCAAATTATCAAGTGTCACTAAGTTAACAAAATTTTTCTCTTTATATTGGATACTATGATAATACAATTCATTGTCGATCTTCAAAAATATTTCCTTCTTTTGAGTCATGTAGAATTCACGAAATAAATCGTAAATTAATGTGCCAGATACCTCAACTCTTTTAAATTTAAAATTATCTCTATCTGTAGGTTGCTCTTGTTTCGTATACACGCTCAATAATTTATTAACCATTAGTCCAACAAAATATGCCTTATCCAAAAAATTATCTTCACCAATATGCGGCAAAAAATAATTTATCAAAATATCCAGCGCTGAATTGATAGTTTGTCTTTTTGTAAAAGAAGCAATAAATTCTAAAGCAGTTGTTTGCGTAAAAATAGTGTTAGCATCATGAACTGAAGGAATAAATAAATCTGTCATATCTTTATCATCCGTATCGATTAAACAATGTTCAATGATTGATTTATCACTTATTATACCAAGAGCTCTCATTAAAATGAATAAAGGTATTGGTTTTCTAACATTTGGCACATCTATCACTATTTGTCCATTGCTATATGTTGCATCAGGGGCCACTATTTTAGCTGAAGTATATCTTATTGGTTTTGATGCATCTTCCGATACTGATCTTACTTCGCATGAGTGACTATATAACGCATCCTCTTTATTTTTTCTTACGTACAACATATTATCCGCAAACTTTTCTTGACTAACAATGACTTTTTCTTTGCCATCAATAATAAAATATCCACCTAAATCGTTTCTGCATTCACCTAAATTAAATCTAACATCTGCGGACATACCTCTTAAAATACATAAGTTCGACTGAACCATGATTGGAAATTTACCTAAATATAATTTCTCAAACGTTGTCGAGAACATATTCATTTTTCCTTCTTCGTAGTATATTAAATCCACATCAATATCATAATGAATAGTTATGCCATAAGTCATATTTCTTAATCTTGCGTCATTTGGATACATATAATGTGGATATGGTTTAGGGTCAAAATTATCACTATTATCGTCATAAATGATTGGCTTTCCAAAATATATTTTAGTGCCATCTTTTCCTCCCATATATATTAAACATTCGCTAGGGGTTTCATTTTCTTCTTCATCTTCTGGTGAATCAACTCTTTCGATAACACGTATGGGGTTATTTTCTCTAAAAATTTGAAAAATACCTTTATTGAAAAAATCGTTGTAAGAATCTAATTGGTGAGCTATTAAATTATAAGGATTATCCTTAAAATATTTGTCTATAACATTCCAAATCGCTAAATCCATTTATTATATAGACATGTTTTTTTTATAATATTTTTATTAATATTTATATAATAAAAATATCAATATATAATATTTATTAAATAATAAAATATTTAAACGGCGCCTCCACAGCATGGTTTTTTTCTGTATGCAGGGGTTTCAATATAAGTGAGAGTTGGTGATTTTATGTGAGTCTTCATGTGTTCAGAAAAGAATTTATTTGCTCCAGTCGAGGCTGGTTTTGATTCGGATGCAATAACTGGAGCTGGGGCAGAGACAGCAGGAGCAGAAGCTTGAATTTGGGGAGCAACTTTCTTTCTGTTATTTGTATCTTCGACTTTTTTAATATGTTTATCTGTTGTAATGTGTTTTTGATAATCACTTTCCTTAACATAGTATACATTGCAATATTCGCATTTTATTGACGACATTTATATAATAATAAGAGATTATATTTTAACGCATTTTAATTTTCTTAAATATAAGTTTAAATAATATATAATATTTATTTTATATATTATAAATGTCTCTCTGCAAAGGGTGTAATAACACTATTTTTTCTTTAAGCATATTAAATAGTTGTATAAACTGCAAACACAATTACGCCTTGTGTAATTCTTGTTCAAATATATTAATAGAAACAACTATTGATTTGTTTATTGAACATTGTGACGAGTGTCCATATTGTACAAATAATTTTGATGAATTTTGTGGTTCTTGTAGATACGAAATTCTTGATGATATTGGTCGTGATAAAAATCCAAAAGAGTATGCAATTGATTGTCAAAAAATTTGTCAGAATAAAAATGGAAATTGTGAAACTTCACAATCAAATTGTCATATTTTAATGGCTGATAAGGCAAAAGAAATAATGAAAATAAAAGATTATACGTTATATAAATCTGGTAAAAGTTGCAGTTATTTATGTAAAGATTGTTATTTTTCTAAATATGGCAAATATCCAACAGATAAAAATAGAGGACTCTATCATTAATTATTTACTTATTGCAACCTCTTTTAATATGTTAGTTATTATTTTATTTATATTATCTTCTGTGTTATTATACCTATTTTATTGACAACGATAAAAAATACGGACATATATAAAAAAATTGAATTTTTAAAAATTTTTTATTTAATAATATAAATATATAAATTTATTAAAATAAAATGTCAATAGAACAAAATCCAGTAAAAGCATTTAAATATGCATGCAAAAATGGTCATATTGAATTTGCAAAATCATTATTAAATTTAAACCCAAGTATTGATATTTCTATCGATAATGAATATGCTTTTCGTAATGCTTGTAGAAATGGACATTTACAAGTTGTAGTATGGTTATTATCAATTAAACTAGATATTGATATTTCTGCTGTACTATATGTATTTAGTTATTCTTGTGAAAATGGACATTTACAAGTTGCACAATGGTTATTATCTGTTAGACCAGATATTAATATATCTTTTGGAAATAATTATGTTTTTAAGTTTACTTGTCAAAATGGTCATTTAGAAGTTGCAAAATGGTTATTGTCAGTAAAACCAAATATTGATATTTCTACCGATAACGAATATGCTTTTCGTTGTGCTTGTCAATTTGGACATTTAGAAGTTGCAAAATGGTTATTATCTCTTAAACCAGATATTAATATTTCTGACGATAATGAATATGCATTTCGTTGGGCTTGTCTAAATGGATATTTACAAGTTGCACAATGGTTATTATCTGTTAAACCAGATATTAATATTTCTTTATATAATGATTATATTTTTCGATCAGCTTGTCAAAATGGTCATTTAGAAGTTGCAAAATGGTTATTATCGGTTAAACCAGATATTAATATTTTTGACGATAATGATTATACTTTTCGATCAGTTTGTCAAAATGGTCATTTAGAAGTTGCAAAATGGTTAGTTAGTCTAAATCCGAATCCGGATAATTACATTCTTGAAATTGAAAATAATAAAATTATTAAATATTCTGTTAAGAAAATAATTTCATTTAAAAATACGATTCGGAAAGAAGAAAAAGAAATATGTATTATTTGTTATGAAAAACAAGAAGAAGTGAATACTGATTGCAATCATTACTATTGTGAAGAATGTATTTTTAATTATTATTGTAAATTAACGAGAAAAAATTGCCCTTATTGTCGTAAAGAGATTCAATATTTTAATAAAATTATATAAATATTTATTTATTTATAATAACCTCTTTTGATATGTTTGTTATTATTTTATTAATATCCTCTTCTATATTATCTCCAGCCATGCAAGTTGTTATTATGTTTAAATAATCATCATTGTCAGGATGATTATATTCTTTGTGATGAGGATGTTTGCTCATCCAATTGGGAAGTTGTTTTATATTTTTATTTGATATTTCTTTTATTGCTTTTTTCATTTTATTTTTTTGTTCATTTTCCTTTTCCCACGCATCATTGTCTTTTATATACAATGTTTCTCTTTTTACGTCACTACAATGTATTGGCCTTTTATTGACGTCTAAACTCTTTAATTGCTTGATAATAATATTTGATATTCCATCAATATATCCTTCTTTTGCAGTATTTTCAAGATCTTTTATCTGTAGTTCAATGCTGCTCACAAAATCTGTTATATTTATTGCGTCTTTGCATGTTTCATTTAAGAAAAAATTTAAATTAAATGTTTTGTTTTTATTATTGGTTATATTATTTGTTGTATGATGTGTTCCTGATTTAATTACTTCTATTAATTCTGCATTTTGTTTCATTAAATATGTTATCAGTTCTTTATTTGATATATCTTCTTCATTTTTGTTAGGCGGTATATCTTTTATATTATCATCATCTGGTTTAATGTAGCAATTTTTTTTGTGACGCCATAATGTAGTTCGACTATTAAACACTTGTTCGCAACATATACATTGATTTATATTGGCTTTTTTTTGTTTCATTTCTGTTTCATTTATATGTTTAGTTGTTAATAAATGTGCTTTATAATTACTTATTTTACTTGTAGAATAGTCACATTTTTCACAATTATAAATGATGGCTTTTTTTTTGGCTTTTATTGTTTCATTTTGTTTCATATATATGAAACAGAAAAAAAGCCTAAATACTTTTATTATAAATATATAAAAAATAATGATAATACTTTTAAAATTATTTTTTTTGCAATTAAGACGATAATGGTCTGGTTCGCCTAAAAATGGAGTACTTTTCAGAAAATGTTTCAGGTTTTCTATAATAGACATTTTAAAAATGTCCAAAATTGAATTTCTGAAAAAAGTCTTGGCGCAAATTACTAGGGAAAAATATCGCAAAATTTTAATTCTAATATTATTATGATAAATGATGTAAAATTTTAATAAATATTTAATAGAGTTTTTTTAATAAATATATACGCATTAGATAATAAAAACAGAAACAATATTCTTGGGTAGAGTTTTTTGTGCAGAATTATTTGTTGGAATATTAGAACAGGTTATGTAAAGATTATGACTACCAGGGAAAGGAAAAGTGTATTGGAAAGTTGAAGTTTGAATATTATTAAGTACTTTATTCCCATCGACATAAAATGCGTAATAAATTCCTTCTTTAAAGTCAAGAATAGATGCTGTCAAAAGACGACCTTCAATAGAATCGACCCGAAGAGAAGAAGGACAAGTGGGAAGAAGAAATTTGGAAAGGTCAACATAAGTTGGTTTTGGTTTGGGAGGAATGGGAGGAATGGGAGGAATGGGAGGCGTTGCATTTGCCGTGCCGTATCCAACAGCAACCCATATTCCATTGGCATAAGCAACTGAATTGGCATAAGGTTCTGTTTGTTGATAACCAATATTCCCAAAAGGAAAACCGGATGCAGCAGTCCAGTTTATACCATTGGTTGAATAATAAATATTATTTCCTGAACTACCATAACCAACAGCAACCCATTTTCCATTGGCAAAAGCAATTGAATTGCCTCCAAAAGAGAGTGCAAAAATCCAGTTTATGCCGTTGGTTGAATAATAAACTCCATCACCAACAGCAACCCATGTACCATTTGCAAAAGCAACTGAATTGCCAGTCCCACCATCCGTAAAAGGAGAATCGGGCGCTGCTGCCCAACTTTGACCATCACTGGAATACCAAATATTGTTTCCAGAACCTGAATCATCAAAACCAACAGCAACCCATTTCCCACTTCCATCATAAGCTACCGAGTTACCATATCCAGGATATCCAGAAGCAGCAGTCCAAGTTACACCACCATCACTGGAATACCAAATATTATTTCCAGAAGAATCAAAACCAACAGCAACCCATTTTCCAATTCCATCATAAGCTACCGAGTTACCAAATCCATTAGTTCCAAAAATAGGACCAGAAGCTGTTGCAGTTGCTGCTGTCCAACTTTGACCATTGGTTGAATAATAAATATTATTTCCTGAACCAGAACCATTACCAACAGCAACCCATTTTCCACTTCCATCATATGCTACTGATTTACCTCCCCCAAATACACTATTCCCAAAAGGAGAACCGGATACAGCAGTCCAATTTTGTCCATTACTTGAATAATAAATATTATTTCCAGATCCAGAATCATCTTGACCAACAGCAACCCATTTTCCACCTCCATAAGCTACTGAATAGCCAGTACCAGTCCCAAAAGGAGAACCGGATACTGCAGTCCAGTTTATACCATTGGTTGAATAATAAATATTATTTCCTAAACCTCCACCAACAGCCACCCATTTACCGATTCCATCATAAGCAACTGAATAGCCAGTCCCAACCGCATTAGTCGCAAAAGGAGAGCCAGGAGAATAATTCCAACTTTGTCCATCACTAGAATACCAAATGTTTGCACTTAATGTTGTCATTTATAAATATTGACAACATTAAATTTTTTACTAAATATTTTACTAAATTAATATTTGCCAATGGAATTCTAATTTGGATTATACAGCATAATTTATCCTATTATAAGATAAATAATTCCAATCTATTTTATATGAATTAGCTTCCAATAAATAAATAGCATTTGGAATAGGTGATTGTAACATTTTATATGTATTTTACAATAAAAAATAACCTGTAAATAAAATTAATTTTTATTAATAAATGTCATTTAATTCTTCCAGATCGAGGCCGTAGGTCTTGCAAATACGTTGCAAACGCATAGGATGAAAAACATATGCTGCTAATTCTTCGGCGAAAGCTGCATTCTTTTCCCGCATCTGATTAAAATCCCATGTGAAGATAAGATGAAGAGCATTTGGATTTTTACATAATAAATTCCAATCTATTTTATCTTGATTTTGTTCTATTAAATGAATAGCATTTGGGTTTAGAGATAGCCAAACCCAATTTATTTTATCTTGGTGTTTTTCTAATAAAGGAATAGCATTTGGATTAAGAGATAAATTCTCCCAATTTATTTTTTCTAGATTAGCTTCTAATAAAGGAATAGCATTTAGATTTCTAGATAACTGGTACCAATCGATTTTATTTTGGTTTTTTTCTAATATATGAATAGCATTTGGATTGCGAGATAAATAATACCAATCTATTTTTTTTGTATTTTTTTCTAATAAATGAATAGCATTTGGATTATCAGATAGCACCTCCCAATTTATTTTATTTAAATTAGCTTCCAATAGATGAATAGCATTTGAATTCCGAGATAACCACCACCAGTCTATTTTATCTGGATTTGCTTCTAATAAAAGAATAGCATTTGGATTTTGAGATAAATTCTCCCAATTTATTTTTTCTAGATTTTTTTCTAATATATGAATAGCATTTGGATTATTAGATAACATACTCCAATGTATTTTATCTTTATTTTTTTCTAATATATGAATAGCATTGGGATTTGCAGATAAATACAACCAATTTATGTTATCTTGGTTAGCTTCTAAAAAATGAATAGCATTTATATTTTTAGATAACCACTCCCAACTTATTTCATGTTCATTAATTTTTTTATAAATAGGCTTTGGTAACATTTTATGTATATTTTTGTTTGCCAATAAAAAATATAATAAATCAATTTTTATTAATAAATATCATTTAATTCTTCCAAGTCGATGTCATAGACCTCGCAAATTCGATGTAAGCGCATAGGATGAAATACATAAGCGGCTAATTCTTCTGCAAAATTCATATTTTTTTCTCGCATGGAATTCAAATCCAATGGAAAGAGAATATGGAAAATATTTGGATTAGTAAGTAATAAAGAATAATTTATATAATTTGGATTATATATATTATCATAATTTATCCTATCTAGATTTTTTTTTAAGAAATGAATAATATTTGTATTATAAGATAAATAATTCCAATCTATTTTATCTGGATTAGCTTCCAATAAATGAATAGCATTTGGATTTTCAGATAAAAACTTCCAATATATTTTATCTGGATTAGCTTCTAATAAAGGAATAGCATTTGGATTTGCAGATAAATACTCCCAACATATTTTATCTTGATTTTTTTCTAATAAAGGAATAGCATTCGGATTTAAAGATAACCGATCCCATTCTATTTTATCTGGATTTGCTTCTAATAAAGAAATTGCATTTGGATTCATAGATAAACCAAACCAATCTATTTTATTTGGATTAGCTTCCAATAAATGAATAGCATTTGGATTTTCAGATAATTGACTCCAACATATTTTATTTAAATTTTTTTCTAATAAAGGAATAGCATTTGAATTCTTACATAAACTGAACCAAACTATTTTTTTTTGGTTCTGTTCTAATATATGAATTACATTGGGATTATAACCTAAACCCAACCAATCTATTTTATCTAGATTTTCTTCTAATAAATGAATAGCATTTGGGTTTTTACATAAGTAATACCAGTTTATTTTGTTTTTATCAGTTAGTTTATATATTGGCTTTTGTAACATTTTATATATATTTTTGTTTGCCAATAAAAAATATATATAAAATCAATTTTTTAATTAATAAATATCATTTAATTCTTCAAAATCGATGCCATATTCCTCGCAAATTCGATTCAATCGGATTGGATGAAATACATACGCTGCTAATTCTTCTGCAAACTTTTTATTTTTTTCTTGCATTGCATTATAATCCAATTTGAAAAGTAAATGGAATGCATTTCGATTATAAGATAAATTTTGCCAAACTATTTTATCAGGATTTGCTTCTAATAAATGAATAGCATTTGGATTTTGAGATAAAAGCATCCAATTAATGTAATATGGGTTGGATTCTAATAAATGAATAGCATTTGGATTACAAGATAATGTATTCCATTTTATTTTATCTGGATTTGCTTCCAATAAATGAATAGCATTCGAATTTTGAGATAAAAAAAACCAATTTATTTTATCTTGTAATTGTTCTATTATATGAATAGCATTTGGATTATAACATAACGCGTCCCAATCTATTTTATCTTGATTTTGTTCTAATAAATAAATTGCATTTGAATTTAAACATAATCTATACCAATTTATTTTATCAAGATTTTTTTCTAATAAATGAATAGCATTTGAATTTTGGGATAAATGATCCCAATCTATTTTATCTGGATTTTTTTCTAATAAATGAATAGCGCTTGGGTTAGAAGATAAGTATTCCCAATTTATTTTATCTGGATTAGCTTCTAATATAGAAATAGCATTTGGATTTGTATTTAAACATAATAAATCCCAATATATATGAGCTTCGTTAATTGCTTTATAAATAGGCCATTCTTTATAATAGGATTTTAACATTTTATAATAATGAAAGTAAATAATAATATTTATATTATTTTGCTAATTTATAATGTTTTGATAGATGATGATATTGAATAAAAAATAACCTTGTAAATAAAATAAATTATATGATAATTATGAACTTATAAAAGTAAATGGCAAATAGTTAGTAGCTTTCACCATTTTTAATGTTTTATTAATTGATATATAATATTGTTTTTGTGTTGACCTAGGATATAATAGATTATCTACATCCACTTCAACTGGATCGGTTGCTGCATTTTTTATTGTGTCTACAGATATATTATTTAAATTTACTATCATGGGGAAATTAGAATAATCATTAAATCCCTTTTTGCCGTATAATTCTGGCGCCGGTTTAAATCCAAATTTGGAATACATGGAATATGCAGGAGTATCTTTATATTCATTTGCCACTTCCAATATACAACGTTTATCTTTAATCATTGGATTGGTTTTTAGAGCATAAAGTGCAGCAGCTATAAGTAAACTACATTTATTTATTTTACTATAAAATAAACGGATTGAATACACATTTGGTAACTTTTTACATTCGCCCTTTTCCACCACTATGAATCCAGCCAAATTGTCAGTATTGAATTTTTCATCAAATATAACCAATATATTGCGGTCTATATTTGTTTTAGAAGTATCGTTGTCGGCAGTACTTGATGTTTTTGGGTTTGATATATATCCGTCTTCTAATCCGATACATAATGAATTCAATGATTCAAATATTTTTGAATCGGTATCAAGTGATGCCATAAAATGCAACTTTTCAAATTGCCACTTACACAAATTATATTCGCCTAATTTAAATTTTCTAATAATTTCTCTTGTAAAAATCATTTATTTGTATATTGTTTACTTATTTTTATCTTATTTATTTAGTTAAATAGAATCAATTTTATATGATTTTACATAAATCTTCATGAGATATTTGTTTCCATTTAAGAAAATATTCCTTTTTACAAAAACAAAAACACTTTTTGGTTTTTTTATAATATTTTTTATAAAAATAAAAATGGTAGTGATGTATTTTGCTATAATTTATATAATTTAATTCATTTTTGATTAAATGCATATCATCTTTTGTTAATTTATTGTAACTTTTATATTCAAAGAGAGTCGTATGATATCCTTCTTCGTCTCTTTTATCCCATCTTATTCCGTAAATATTTGGTCTTTGAAAACACATTTTAATAATTATAATTTAAATATATTTTGTATTTTATAATCAATTTAATTTTAAATAAAAATAAAATTGATATTTATTTATAAAACCAATATAAAATTATTTAATATAAGTATATAAGCAAAATGATCATTCCCATTAAATGTTTTACCTGTGGCACTCTTTTAGCAAATAAATATAGATATTATTGTGAAGAAGTACGTAAGAGAAAAATGGCAAATAAAGAATTATCCGTTGATAAAGTAACTTATTTGACTTCGGAATTCAGTGAAAAGACTCCCGAGGGGCATGTTCTTGACGAAATTGGTTTAAATAAATATTGTTGCAGAAGACATATGCTTACTCATGTTGATATTGAATAAATTTGATACCTGTTATTTTATCCAATTATAAAAATATAATTTATCACTATATATAAATACGTAAATATGCCAAAGACAAGAAGAAGATATCATAAAAAATCACGAAACAACAGAAGACACAAAAGTAGAAGAAATAGACATTTAGCATCAAAATCTTTTTTTTACAAAGGTAAAGGCGGATCTGGGTGCGGAGTAGAAGGATGTCCCATTGCTCCTTTACCAATGAAAGGCGGAAGTCATGGGTTTTATAAACCCGCACACTATATTTCAGGACCTTTTGTTGGATCTCCATGGAAAGGTTCCGTGAATAATTGGCCGGGAGTAAATGGAATTAGTGGAGATAAAAATTATTTAGAAAGAAATATGTATTACAAAGATCCTCAGACTATGATGAAATTATATTCAGGAGGAGGTCGTCGTCATAGCAGAATCCATAGATATCGTAATAGAGGAGGAATGAGTTTGATTCCGCAGGATTTAGTGAATTTAGGAAGAAGTGCGATGTTCAATGTGGGAAGCGCGTACAATGCCTTGAACGGATACAAACCTCCTGTGAATCCTTTGCCATACAAAGACCAGTTGGTCAATAGTCAAAACGTGAAATTAATTTAATTTTTTTATATTATTTTATCATATTATAATATAATAAAATGGCTTTTCCTCGTAGTTTAAATCAATTATGCGCGCCTTCTTTAGTTTATTTTATATTTTCCGTAATTGTCATGGCCGTCGCCATTTTTCAAAATATGGGAAATAGTAAAACCTATTGTCTCGGCTCTTTCTCGTGTAATGTTCCAAGCACTGCGTTAGTTTTTGCAGTCAAATCAATTTATGTTTTATTCTGGACTTGGGTTCTCAATTTAATATGCAAAGATGGTCATAGTGGCATTGCTTGGTTACTTGTTCTTTTCCCTTTTGTTCTTCTTTTCGTTATTATTGCATTAATTATGATGAATCAAGGCGGTAACGGAAATCGCAAAAGAAAAAATCATTAAATACTTATAGATCTTATATATAAAATAAAATGGTTTAAACTTATTTTATGATGATAAACTATTCAATAAATATGTTTTATTTTATATTTTTTAATGTTTTGGGCTTTATATATTTCTTATTATTATTCAAGAAACTTAAAAATTTACAATCAAATAATTTGATTCAAGAAGAATATAATAATGACGATGATATTGAAATAGATAATAACAATGAAGCTTATGCTGCCATGGCAGAATCAGAAAATAAAGAAGAATTTTTGTGGGTTGAACAACAAATAAAAAATCTTTTTAAACAAAAAATAGAATAATAATTTAAGTAAAAAAACATGCATAATTAAAATTTATTACAATTCAAATAGAATACAAATATATAAAACATAAAATATATAATCAAACAATATTCATTATATGTTTACTTACCAATCATCATCTCTGGTGTTACGTTGATTATGATATTTACTATTTAAATCAATATCGTCATCTTCACCATTATAATAATCTTCGTCATCTTCATCTCCATAGTCGTCATAATCAATATCATCTTTTTGTTTTTGATATGATTCCTCTCCAAATGCATATTCATCATCATTATCATATTTATTTTGCGATATCGTCTTAGGAACCAATATTACGTATTTCTTCATTGGCTTTTCTTCTTTCTTCACGAATTTGTGGGAAGGTATTTCTTCTTGGGCTTTCTCGGCAATCTTTGCAAAGGATATTTTAGTTGCCCATAAATTAGGGGCAGTCGTCTTTTGTGTCGTCGTTACATTACTTAGAGAAGGGAATTCTTCCTTTACTTCTTCAACAATCTTTGTATTTCTTGAGGGTTTCTTTTGTTTAATATTCTCATTATCGCTTTCATCATCGCTATCATTAAATGCATTACTGAAACGATTTTGATTTTTATTATTTTTATTCTTATTTTCAATAACCTTTTCTTTATTTCTGTATTCTTCTCTCTTATTTTCCCTTTCTAATTCCTTATCAAATTTTGATCTGCTCTTGGTAACACTGCAAGTACTTGCTAAATGTCCCTTCTTTGAACATAAATTACAAACATTATTCAAAATTTCTGGACAAATGACTTTAGCATTTGGTAACGTTGATTCCTTGGTATAATGACTAGTGTAAGTTGATTCATCCTTTCCTAAATTAAAACAATGTCTGCAAAATGCTTTCTTAACATCAGTAGTTTTCTTAGAAGAAGTAGAAGTACGATAGGCTGGCATTTTCAATAAATAGTTCTTAGTCGCAAAGTTTTGGAGGTATTAATTAATTGATAATAATGTTACAATACTTATGGATAAGCATTTCAATTTTTTTTTTAATTCATAAATATTTTAATAATTACATAAATAATCACTGCAGAACAAGAAATAGATAATAATATTAATGTTAAAAAAATAAAAGGTTTAAATACACAATTTGTTGAGTTTTCAATTAAATATTCTTTTTCAATATCTTTCAAGTTTTCGTTGTTTTCTATATCAGTTATCATTGAATATTATTAATATATTTTATTTAAGTTTTTGTAAAAAAATTTTAATTAAAATTTTATTACAATAATAAATAAATAGTTTGTGATAATATATAAAATGCATACATATATAATTAAATATTTTCAATAATAGATTTCTTTAAATCAAAATGAGATGATGGATAAATTTGAATTTTGTCGTCAACAAATACTTCATAACTTATGATTTTATATTCCCCGCCTTCTCCGGTTTCCGAATATTTTACTTCGCTTATAAGTTGTCCCGTGCAATATGGGTCGTCATTATCGTGTTCAAAAATTGTAATATTTCTTTTTTGGTTGCACTTATTTTCCGCAAAACATGTTTTTATTAAATTTTTCTTGTTATATAATTCTTCCACTTGATAATCTGGTTGTTGGTTAATTTTATAAAGTATTTCAAATATAACATTATCATTATGTATAAATTTTGGTGTTGATGTTTCTCCTAAAAATAATTCTGGAGTATGATTAAATGGTAAGAAATCTGATACTTGTACTTCTAAGTATTTTAATATTGATGCATTTTTTATTGGCGTTTGGTTCATCAAATAAATCGGAAGATCTTCTTTTATTCCATCAAGTTCATGTTTAAATTTATTCAAAGATATAGGTGCATAAGATATTTTTCTTGATACCAATAATATATATTTATCCTTATCTAATCCTGTCGGATCAATTACACATAAATCACCAATATAATATTTATTAGAATTTATGTGCCAATCACAAGCGTCGTATTTATCAATAATATTTTGTAAAATATCGCTTAATTCTTTGCAAGTAATAGTGTTCATTTTAAAGTTTATATTATAATTATACGACAATATATTTTATAAAAAGAATTTCAATTTTTTTAAACTCTACACAAAGGACATATTTTTTGTGAGTTATCTTCTTTTTCTTCATCATATAATTCATCATATTTTTCTATATCAATGTAATATTGTTCAAGATCTTTATTGTATTGTATCAAATTATTCTCATAATTTTCTATATTTTTATTATTTTCAAACCATTTTTTTAATTTTATATCCATACTATTAACATATTCGGAATTTATTTTTACTGAATTGTATAAATCTTGGTTGTCATACATAAACCATTCTAAATATTTATCGTCATTAATTATATTATAATATATTTCTTTATTGGTTTCTTTATCAAGATAAGGATAAACAGGATTAACTGGATATATTGGTTTTGGATTATTTATATGGAAATTATCACTAATATAACCATAATATATTTTATAATAACATTTTGGGCATATAAAATGATTACAATTAGGTAATTTTACGCCCCAACTATTATTCAAACAAACACAACATTCTATATTATCTTCTTTAATTAAATCTATTGTTATATTATCTAATGCTTCATCTTCACCAAACAAAAATGTTTGAACTTCTAAATCATCTCTGAAATCCATTATATCTATAATAATAAATTATGTCATATTTTTATATCAATTTTAATTAATATTTGGCGTTTTAATTATTATCTGTCATGTATATATCCATTTCAAATAAAAACGACAAATAAATGAACAATATTATTTTATTTTCGTCAAGTAATCTTTATGTATTTTTTTATATATTTTAAAATAAAAAATATATATTATTATATGGAACATACAAATAATCATTATATAGTGATGTTTATCATAATGTTTTTATCGGGACTTTTGTCAACCATGAATGTATGGGTCGATAAAATTGATGACATAAGATATAGTTTAAACGACATATATATGATATTTTTAATGACCGGTTGGATGTTTTTTTTCATGGGAATTTATAATAAAAAAATAAATATTATTTTTATCGGTGTTTTATTGATTGTCATAAATTTTATATTTATTAGAAATCAATTTATGATATCAGAAACACAATATAAATTAGGAATGATACCTCACCATTCTATGGCTATTCATATGAGTAAAAAATTATTGGATAAAAAGAATAATATAAAATATTTTTTAGAAAATTTGATTGAAACCCAAGAAAAAGAAATTAAATTTATGAAAAAAATATAAATAAATTTATTAATTATATAAAATAAAATAATTATACATTTTAATTTCCATATAATTCGTACAATTCATTCGAATCTTTCTTAGCAATCAATTGCCCCCAATAAATATTTTTTATTTCATCTTTTTCAATCAATTTATCATCGAATAGTTTTTTCAATACAGCAGGAGTTATTTGATAATATGATAATTTATCCAAATTTTGTATAATCATTTCATATGCTTCTGGAAGATCAATATAAGTGAATAAATTCCAGTATATTTTATCTTGATGCTTTTTCAAAAATTCAAATAAATATTTATTCGCAGACGCATTTTCCCAGCATATGTTATCATCAAACTCATCAATATATTTTTCCAATATTTCTGCAATTTCACTATTTTTATTGGTACATGCATGCATTAATGATATATTATTAGGATATCTTTTTAATATCGAGATTGCATATGGATTTGACGATATTATATCCCAATAGAATTCTCGAATATTTTTTGGGTGTTTGGTTTTATTTTTCAATTGTGGATTCATCCAATAATCAAGATGATTTACCTGATGATTATCTTCCTTTGTGTCAAATTTTTTAATCATATATTTCTCCAACAATTCAGTTGCCTCTTTAGATTTATTCAAAGATAATAAAGAGTAATGTATTTTATTTTTATTTTTTTTTAATAGATCAACTGCCAAAGGATTGCTATTCATAGACAAAGATGCCCAGTCAATATTATCAGGATGTTCGATTAAATATTTGATTGCTCTGTCATTTGTATTTTGTGAAAATGTTGCCCAGTTAATTTTATCTATATTTTGATTATCAAGCAAATAATCAACAACATCATCCGCCGAATTCATCGATAAAGAATCCCAATCAACTATATCAATACCTTCTTTATAATTATAAATACGAATAAGTTTCATGATATGCGGATGTTTACACAATAAATTCATATTATTATTTGTATCTAAAATATAATATAAATATTCTTTTATAATAAAATCCATTGCTTTTGGATGAAAATTTTGTGCAATTATATTGTAATTCATTTTTATTCTCATTTCTGGACAAATATACATAGAAAGTAAATCCATTGCATAATCACTTTCATTTTGCATCAAGGAATAGCAATATTTTATAACTTCTTCACGAATCATTTTATATTCAAATTTAACATGTAATCTTTATATCTTTTTTATATTAAAATTGATTCATATTGCTCATAAAAAAAGTAAAAATAATTAACTATGAATATAAATGTCATAAACCACTTGAAGAAATTTTTACCAGAAGAAATAATATATTTCTGCATTGAACCTTACACCCGAAAAAAACAAGACAAAAATGTTTTGGAAGATATTGTCAATTACAATAAAACAATAAAGTATATTGAGAATAAAAATCTTTTAAGAAGATATATTATTAGATCAAGTCATTTAGATCATATGTTATGGCTAATTGAGGGGCTAAATAATATGTATATGAATAAAATTAAAAATTTAAAATTAATATTATATGAAGAATATTGCCTTATGTATAGTCATAAAATTGAAAAATTGTACAATAAAATATTATTAAAATCTGATATTAATTATGATGATAAGATGAATATTTGTTTAAAAAAATATTGGAAGTTACTAAAACCATTTCAAAGAGTTTATATAATTAATTTTGCCATAAAAGATTATTTAAATACATTTATCACAATACCTGATTGGATATCTTATGAAGAATTCGAAAAACTTGAACTTGATTAAGATAAATAACTTTATAATTGTCGTGAAAAATATATAATATTATATAATATATATTATTTAAATGAAAAAAATTAAAAATGGCATTAGATATGATTTAAATGGATGGGTTTATGTTTCTATTTATGGAGACCCTTTTGAACGAGGATATGCATATGGAAGTCTTATTGCCAAGGATATGATTGATATTAAAAAAATGCTCGAGTTTACAATTTTTGAAGATTTAGGAAGACCCTGGTCTTTTTTTATTGAAGCCAGCACAAAGTATTTGAAACCAACTATTAAAGAACATTTCAAGGAATTTTATGAAGAAATGGAAGGTTTTGCAAAAGGATGTTCCGATGAAGGTACCGAAATAACCATTGACGAGGTCATCGCCTGGAATAATTATTTTACCATCGTCGATAGTTGGTATAACAATATTGATCAGTTTGAAGGAACTGGCACTGGTTCTCCTAATAAAAAGGCTCCATCAAGAGAGGGAGGAGGTGCCCAAGATAGATGCAGCGCTTTTATTGCCACTGGGGATTATACAAAAGACGGAAAAATAGTTGTATCTCACAATAATTTTAGTAATTTTATCGATGGGCAGTACGCAAATTTTGTCGTCGATATTAATCCTACAAAAGGTCATCGCATTTTATTGCAGGGATTTGGTGGATGGATTTGGTCCGGAACTGATTTTTTTGTGACTTCCAAGGGAATTATCGGAACAGAAACAACTATCGGCGGATTTTTGCCGTATGAAAACAATTACCCAATCTCTTGCCGTATTCGAAAAGCTATGCAATATGGAGATTCTTTGGATGAATATGTTGATATTTTGTTAGATGGAAATAGTGGAGATTATGCAAATTCGTGGCTTTTTGGAGATATAAATACAAACGAAATAATGCGTTTGGAACTTGGTTTAAAGTATCATAGTGTTGAGAAAAAGGATAACGGATATTTTATCGGATTCAATGCAGCTTATGACCCAAGAATTAGACACCTTGAATGCGCCAATAGTGGTTACGACGATATTCGTCGACATCAAGGTGCTCGTCGTGTTCGTTTGAATGATTTAATGGATGAATATAAGGGCAAAATTGATATTGAAGTTGCAAAACATATTATTTCCGACCATTATGACGTTTACTTAAATAAAGAGAACCCCTGTTCAAGAACCATTTGTTCGCATTACGAATTGGATGCCAGAGAATATATGTCTGATCCAAGCAGACCAAAACCATTTCAGCCAAGAGGTGCGTTGGACGGAAACATTTGCGATACAAACATGGCTCGTAACATGTCGTTTTTATTAAAATGGGGAAATTCGTGCGGAATACCTTTTTATAAAGATGATTTCTGTAATACGAATAGGGAATGGAAATATTTGCAGGATTATTTGAAGGACAGACCTTTACAGCCATGGACTTTTTTTACGATAAATGACGCAAAAAAGAAAAAGAAGACGATTAAATATCTGAAAAATACAAAGGGAAAAAGAACTAAAAAAAATATGCGGCAGCATGATAAATAATTAATTTAGTAAAAAATTTAGTAAAAAAAATAATATTAACAATATTTATAAATGCCAATAGTTAGAGCAAATATTTGGTATTCAAGTGATGGACAAAGTTGGACAGCAGCAACTGGCAAACCTTTTGAGGATGGTGGAAGGGGCGAATCAGTTGCTTATGATGGAATCGGTACATGGGTTGCTGTTGGTAATGATAATTCTAATTCAGGAAATAATATTTATTATTCAACCGATGGTCAAAGTTGGACAGTAGCAATTGGTAATCCTTTTGGAACTGGAAGAGGTTTATGGGTAGCTTATGGAGGTGGAAAATGGGTTGCTGTTGGTGATGGTAATGGTTCAGGAAATAATATTTGGTATTCCAGTGATGGACAAAGTTGGACTGCTGCATCCGGTTTTCCTTTTGGAACTAGTGCGTCTTCATCTGGTTACTCGGTAGCTTATGATGGAATCGGTACATGGGTTGCTGTTGGAGATGGTTCAGGAAATAATATTTTGTATTCCAGTGATGGTCAAAGTTGGACAGCAGCAACTGCAACTGATTCTAGTATTATTTTTGGAACTATTGGAATTGGTAACTCGGTAGCTTATGATGGAATCGGTACATGGGTTGCTGTTGGTCAAGATGGTTCTTCTGATGCAGGAAATAATATTTGGTATTCCAGTGATGGACAAAGTTGGACAGCAGCATCTGGAATTCCATTTGGAACTGATGGAGCTGGTAACTCGGTAGCTTATGATGGTAGCGGAAAATGGGTTGCTGTTGGTGAAGATTCTTCTGATTCAGGAAATAAAATTTGGTATTCCAGTGATGGTGGTCAAAGTTGGGTAGCAGCAACTGGCAATCCTTTTGGAACTGAAGCTAATGCAACTGGTAACTCGGTAGCTTATGGAGGTGGAAAATGGGTTGCTGTTGGTGAATATCCAATTGATTCAGGAATTAATATTTGGTATTCCAGTGATGGTGGCCAAAGTTGGATAGCAGCAACTGGCAATCCATTTGGAAGTTATGGAACTGGTTTCTCGGTAGCTTATGCAAATAGTACATGGGTTGCTGTTGGTGAAGATATTTCTGGTTCAGGAAATAATATTTGGTATTCCAGTGATGGACAAAGTTGGAATGTTGCATCCGGATTTCCATTTGGGAATGGTTCTGATAAATCTCGTTTGGGCGGCCATTCAGTTGCTTATGCCAATGGAATATGGGTTGCTGTTGGACCCGGCACGGAACCTTACATTCCTCCACCTCCGCCTCCGCCTCCGCC